>LUMP01000048.1_pt2 | contig 48308 bp, 38 predicted proteins | sample 729641 | NCBI WGS metagenome assembly LUMP01 (sample SAMN03860260, study PRJNA289734) | marine metagenome | biome: seawater column; feature: ocean; material: water; isolation source: Red Sea water column Station 12 - depth 47m | place: Saudi Arabia: Red Sea | collected 2011-10-15 | depth 47 m | reverse complement strand
CGTATATATAGTCTACTGTTCTATCAAACTCTTTCTCAGAGTCTTTTTTGTTTTTTCCTATCTCCCACATTAAAAGGTTAACTACAACTTCTCTATGTTCCTGCATTTTATCCGCAAACCTCTTCATACACTTAAGTCTGTCCCTAACCTTCATGGTAGGCCATTTACCTTGACCTCTATCAAACGCTTTTTTAGCTGATTCTAGAGCCTCTAATGCAGATTCTGAGTCCATGTCAGGTATTGAACCTAGAAGTGTTTTAGAATATGGTTTGTTAGGTTCAGAGCTTATTGTTGAATAAACTTCTGAAGTATCTCCATCCCATTTTTTTAATTTTCCACCCACAAGATACTCCCTGCAGTTTAATTGATCTACTTTAATAGTTTTTGTTGACATATATTTTAAATTAAAAAACGAAGAGTTTCTGGTTTTTCGTTTAAATATTCACCAAAGAAACCATTTTCTTTCATCTTTTTTACTAAATCATTTAAATCTTTAGAAAATTTTAACTCAATACCAACTATTGCTGTTCCATTTTCTCTGTTATTTTTTTTGACATATTCAAAAAAGGTAATATCATCATTTTTACCAAGTACATTGTTTACAAATTCTTTAAGTGCACCTGCTCTTTGAGGAAACTTAACAATGAAATAATGTTTAAGGTTTGAATAAAATAATGCTCTCTCTCTTATCTCTGCCATCCTTGTAAAATCATTATTTCCTCCACAAATTAATACACCAACATTTTTACCCTTAAACATTTTGTTGTTTAACTCAAGTGCTGATATTCCTATTGCACCTGCAGGCTCAACCACTATTCCATCTTTGTTATAAAGATCTAGTATAGTTTGACAGATTTTACCTTCAGGAACTAATAAAATTTCATCTAAATAGTTTTTACAAATATCAAAAGGAATTTTACCAATTTTTTTTATTGAGACCCCATCAACAAAGTTATCAATAGAGTCTAGTTTAATAATTTTTCCATCTTTTAAAGACTTACTCATTGCAGGAGCTCCTTCTGCCTCAACACCAATAATCTTTGTTTTGGGAGACAATTCTTTAAACACAGTAATTATTCCAGAAATTAAACCTCCTCCTCCAACTGGAACAATCAAATAATCAAAATGCTTATCAACTTGATCTAGAATTTCTAATCCTATAGTTCCTTGACCTTCAATAACATTAACATCATCAAATGCATGCACAAATAAGTCTTTGTCAGTATTTTGCTTTTGAGCTTCATATTGGGCATCGTCAAAATTGTCTCCGATTAATATAATTTCAACATATTCACCTCCAAAAATTTTAACCCTTTCAATTTTTTGTTTTGGAGTTGTAACAGGCATATAAATTTTTCCATAAATTTTTAGCTTATTACATGAATATGCAAAACCCTGAGCATGATTACCAGCACTTGCACAAACTAATGTTTTATTCTTTAAATAGTCTGAATCAATAGATCTAATTTTATTAAAAGCACCACGAATTTTAAAAGATCTAACTTGCTGAAGATCTTCTCGTTTTAAGTATATTTTACAATTTAGATCATTTGAAAGTCTCTCATTTATAACTAAAGGAGTTAAAACTGAGACACCTTGAAGATTTTCAGAAGCATTCCTAACTCCTTTTAAATCAGGAAGTTGCATTTATTAAACAGATTTCATTGAAGTCATGTACTGCCTAAGTTCATCACCAATTATTTCAATTGAGTGGTATCTAATTGTTTCGTTAATCTCAATTAATTTTTTATTATCAACAGAGCTAGAACTCTTACTTATTGAGTCTGAACCAATTATGTCAGTTTCTACTTTATCAAAGAATTTGGAGAGAAGTGGAATTGCATCATTATTAAAAAGATAGCATCCATATTCTGCAGTATCAGAAATAATATTATTCATTTCGTATAATTTTTTTCTGGAAACTAGATTAGCTATAAGCGGAAGCTCATGAAGAGATTCATAGTAAGCAGACTCTTCTTTTATACCTGCTTCAACCATTGTCTCGAACGCTAACTCTACACCTGCCTTAACAAGTGCTATCATTAAAATTCCATTATCAAAATATTCTTGCTCAGAAATTTCATCTGATGTCGGATCTGTCTTTTCAAAATCAGTCTTACTTGTTTCTTCTCTCCAACTTAAAAGTTCTTTATCATCATTCTCCCAATCCTTCATCATAGTCTCGGAAAATTTACCTGATAAGACATTATCCATATGCTTAATAAATAATGGAGATAATATTTCTTTAAGTTCCTCAGATAATTCAAATGCTTTAACTTTTGCAGAATTTGACAATCTGTCCATCATGTTTGTTATACCTCCATGCTTTAAAGCTTCTGTAACAGTCTCCCATCCATATTGAATAAGTTTTGCAGAATAGCTAGGTTCAATTCCGAGTTCTTTCATTTTATTAAAACACAAGATTGATCCTGTTTGGAGCATTCCACATAATATTGTTTGCTCACCCATTAAATCAGATTTAACTTCAGCAACAAAAGATGATTCTAAAACTCCTGCTTTATCAGAACCGAGAGATACCGCATATGCTTTTGCTGCATCAAAACCAATTCCATTAGTATCATTTTCAGGATGAACAGCAATAAGTGTAGGAACTCCAAAACCTCTTAAGTATTCTTCTCTTACCTCTGATCCTGGAGATTTTGGTGCGACCATAATAACGGTTATATCCTCTCTAACTTTAATACCCTCTTCTACTATGTTAAATCCATGAGAATATGAAAGAATAGAGTTTTTTTTCATTAATGGCATAAGTTGTTCAACAACTGGAGTATGGTTTTTATCTGGGGTCAAATTTATTACCAAGTCAGAATTTGGTATTATTTCTTCGAAATTACCAACATTAAAGTTATTTGTACTTGCATTAACAAATGATTGTCTTTTTGAATCAATAGATGACTGCCTAAGAGCATACGAAATATCAAGACCAGAATCTCTCATATTAAGGCCTTGATGTAAACCTTGCGCACCACAACCAACTATAGCTATTTTTTTATTCTTGAGAAATTCCACTCCATCACTAAATTCAGATGAGCTCATAAATCTACATTTTCCTAATTGCATTAGTTTCTCTCTAAATGATAGAGTGTTAAAGTAATTTTTCATTGTTTTTATTTTTGGTTTTTAAAAGTATTTAAAATTTCTGAGATTCCCATCTTTTCTTTACTCACAGCTATTCTTCCAGATCTAGTAAATTGAAGAAGCCCAAAAGGCGCAAGATCTTTATAAAGTTTTTCAGTATCTTCTCTAAATCCAGTCTTTTCAATCACAAAAAACTCTGTATTTACTGTAACAATTCTTGCATTAGAATCTTTAATTATGTTTTGTATGTGTCTCTCTTCAAATAATGCAGATGACTTCATTTTATATAAGGCAGATTCTTGAAATATTGTTTCATCATCTCTATGGTAAAAAGCTTTTATTACTTCGACCTGTTTCTCAATTTGCTTAATCACCCTTTCTACGCCAGATTTTGTCATTTTTACAACTATAATAAATCGATATACATTTTTTATTTCAGATTCTGATGTTGTAAAACTTTCAATGTTTATGTGCCTTTTTAGAAAAATTGCTGAAATTCTATGAAGAAGACCAACATTATTTTCAGTGTAAACGGATACAGTATAATTTTTTCTTTTTTCCATTTTAATCTAGCCTAATATCTGAAACAGAAGCTCCAGAGGGAATCATTGGGAATACATTATCTTCTTTTTCCACACAAACTTCAAGAACATATGGTTTTTTGGACTTAATCATTCTCTCAACAGCAGGTTTTAAGTCTTTTCTATTCTTTACTCTTTCAGAATCAATATAATAGCCTTTAGCAATTGTAACAAAGTCAGGATTTATCATTTCAGTTGAGGCATACCTTTTATCAAAGAACAATTGTTGCCACTGTCTAACCATTCCAAGAAAATCATTATTTAAAATAACAATCTTTACAGGAATTTGAAGTTGAAAAATTGTTCCAAGCTCTTGAATGGTCATTTGATAACCACCATCACCAATTACTGCAACAACCTCTCTTTCCATTGCTCCCATTTTAGCTCCCATCGCAGCAGGAAGAGCAAATCCCATAGTACCAAGGCCTCCAGATGTAATATTACTCTTTGATTTTATAAAATTAGCATATCTACATGCTACCATTTGGTGCTGTCCAACATCTGTAACAATAATCGCATCACCGTTAGTAAATTCATTTATGGCAATAATTGACTCTCCCATAGTTAGTCCTTTTTTATTTGGACTTAAATCTGATTTAATTACTTTATCAAACTCAATTTTCATTAAATCATCAAATTTTGAAATCCATTTTTTATGGGATCTTTTATCTATTTTATTGGTAATCATTTGAAGAGATTCTTTACAGTTACCAATTACCGGTACATCAACCTTTATATTCTTATCAACCTCTGCAGGATCAATTTCAAGATGTATAACTTTAGCTTGAGATGCATATGAACTGGGGTCACCAGTAACACGATCATCAAATCTCATCCCAACAGCAATCAAAAGATCACACTTATTAGTCAGAATGTTAGGTCCATAATTTCCATGCATACCCACCATACCAACATTTAACTCATGTGAAGTTGGTAAAGCTGACAAACCAAGAATTGTCCATGCTGCAGGAATCCCACTTTTTTCAACAAAATTTTTAAATTCTTCTTCAGCGTTTCCTAGGATTACCCCTTGCCCCCATACAATCAATGGCTTTTTTGCTTGATTAATTAGCTTTACAGCATGATCTATCGAATCATCATTAACTTCAGGATAAGGAATATAGCTTCTAATTCCATTACATTTTTTATAATCATATTCAAAAAGCTCAAATTGCGCATCTTTTGTAATGTCAATCAATACAGGACCTGGTCTACCAGATTTTGCAATATAAAATGCTTTCGCAAAGATTTCAGGTATTTCTGATGCCTTAGTTATTTGATAATTCCATTTTGTAACTGGCATTGAAATCCCAATAATATCAGTTTCTTGAAAAGCATCTGAGCCTAAAAGATGAGACGGTACTTGACCGGTTATACATACAACAGGTGTTGAATCTATTTGAGCATCTGCAATACCAGTAACAAGATTAGTTGCACCAGGACCAGATGTAGCAATTGCAACCCCTACTCTACCAGAGGATCTTGCATATCCCTGAGCTGCATGAATAGCACCTTGCTCGTGTCTAGCAAGAACATGTTTTAGCTTATCTTGAAATTTATAAAACTCATCGTATACAGGCATTATAGCACCTCCAGGATATCCCCAGACAAGGTCTACTCCCTCATTTAATAAACAATGGATTACAGCTTCAGCACCACTAATTTTTTTATTTTTCATATTAATTATTCATCAGTTACACATCCGTTAGATGCATTAGAAACTGACTTTAAATATTTATACAGAATACCTTTTTTAATTTTTAAATCTGGTTGCTTCCATTTTTCTTTTCTCTCCATAATTTCTTTATCAGAAATATCAACAAAAATCTTATTTTTTTCTGAATCAATAGTTATGATATCACCATTTTCTACTATTGCTATAGTTCCACCTTCAAATGCCTCAGGTACAATGTGACCAACTACAAATCCATGAGTTCCTCCAGAGAATCTTCCATCAGTAATTAAAGCAACTTCTTTTCCTAATCCAGCACCCATTATGGCTGATGTAGGTTTTAACATCTCTGGCATTCCCGGACCTCCCTTAGGCCCTTCGTATCTTATTACTACAACATCTCCCTTTGAGACTTCAGAATTTTTGATAGCTGAAAGACATTCAAACTCGCTATTAAAAACTTTAGCTGGACCTGAAAATATTAAACCTTCTTTACCAGTTATTTTTGCAACACATCCATCTTCAGCTAAATTTCCCTTTAGTATCTGAATATGACCAGTATTCTTAATAGGATTTGATATTGGAAAAATTAGATCATTTGAACTTACATTAGGAGACTTAATTTTGGATAAGTTTTCTTCTAATGTATTACCAGTAACAGTTAGACAATCCCCATGAAGCATTTTATTTTCAAGCATATATTTTAATACGTATGGAACACCCCCTATTTTATGTAAATCTTTCATTAGATATTTTCCACTGGGTTTAAGATTAGCTAAGTACGGAGTTGAGTCACTTATTTCTTGAAAATAATCAATTGACAAATCTAAATTTGCTGCTCTAGATATTGCTAGAAAATGAAGCACTGCATTAGTTGATCCCCCAAGAACAGTAACCAGTCTTAATGCGTTTTCGAGAGATTTCTTTGTAACAATATCAGAAGGCTTAATATCCTTCTCAATTAGATTTTTAATTGATTCACCAATCTCTGAACATTCATTTATTTTTTCTTTGCTTATTGCAGGATTAGATGAGTTGTAAGGAAGCGACATACCTAATGCTTCAATAGCTGAAGCCATAGTATTTGCTGTATACATCCCTCCACATGCCCCAGCTCCCGGACAAGCATTTTTAATTACATTTTTATACTCACTCTCATCTATTTTTCCTGAAACTTTTTCACCCCATGCTTCAAATGCTGACACAACATCCAGCTCTTTATTATTATAACATCCAGAGTCAATTGTTCCTCCATAAACCAATATGCTTGGTCTATCAAGCCTAAGCATAGCCATTAGGGCTCCAGGCATATTTTTATCACATCCAACAACTGTTATTAAACCATCATATGACATTGCTTGAACCACAGTCTCCATTGAATCTGCAATAATATCTCTAGAAGGAAGGGAATATCTCATCCCAAAAGTTCCCATAGAAATCCCATCACTAACACCAATGGTATTAAAAATTAATCCAACATATTTTGAAGCAGTTATACTATCTTTAATTTTAACTGATAAATCATTAAGATGCATATTACAAGGGTTACCCTCATAACCAGTACTTGCAATTCCAATAAATGGTTTGTCAAAATCTTCATCATTCAAACCAATGGCATGAAGCATAGCTTGTGCAGCTGGTTGGGAATCATCCTTTGTAACTACTCTACTAAATTTATTATACATACACTTAAAACTATTTTAAAATTATCACCCTAGAATGATGTTTTTTAGGACAATTATTATCTTAAATTATATTCAAAAATAAACATCGAATCTTAATAAACTGTATATCAGAATATTATACTATATATTTTAGCATACCCAAATAATAAATTATAATATTGATTTTAAATAATTAGATTTGAAATAATTATGGATTATAAAGATATTGATAAAGTAATTGAATCTCAAGTAAAATTTGTTAAAGACAACTCTAACTCTGTTAATAATAGGATTCAAATCTTAAACTCATTATTAATATCAATAAAACATAATGAGTCAAGAATTTATGAGGCACTAAAACAGGATCTAAACAAACATGAGTTTGAGTCTTTTTTATCTGAAATACTTCTTGTTAAAAAAGAGATTAAATTATTTGTAAGAAAACTTAGAAGTTGGTCAAAAAAAAAGAGAGTTAGTGGTTCTATACTAAATTTTCCTTCAGGGAATTATTTGATACCTGAGCCATATGGAAATGTTTTGATTATAACTCCATGGAATTATCCATTTCAACTATCCCTAACACCCTTAATTGGAGCTATTGCTGCAGGAAATGCTGTAATAATAAAACCATCTGAACTAGCTCCAGCAACATCAAGGGTTCTAAAAGAATTGATTGATTCTGTATTCCCCCAAAATATGGCAACTGTGATTGAGGGAGATGCAGGTATTGCTAAATATTTGTTAGATAAGAAATGGGATTATATATTTTTTACTGGTAGCACAAGAATAGGAAAAATTATAGCTGAAAAAGCTGCAAAAAATTTAACTCCAATTACTTTAGAACTTGGAGGAAAAAGCCCATGTATAGTAGATTCAGGAGTAGATATAGACAAGGTTGCTAAAAGAATCGTTTCCGGAAAGTTTGTTAATTGTGGTCAAACATGTATTGCTCCAGATTATATTGTTGTCAATCAACATGTTAAATCTGATCTTATTTCAGCTATTAAAGAGAATATTATAAAGACATTTGGTAATAAACCTATAGAATCTGAAAGCTATGGGAGGATTATTAATACAAACAACCTAATAAGACTTGAAAATATTATTAAAGATCAAGTTATTGAGTTTGGCGGAAAAATCAATATGGATAAACTATATATTGAACCAACAATAATTGTTGATCCTCAAATTGATTCTGAAATAATGAAAGAAGAAATTTTTGGACCAATTTTGCCTATTTTGTCATACGAGAATGAAAGCGAAATTCAAAATATTCTCGACACAAACCCAACACCTCTTGCATTCTATATTTTTTCTAAAAATCAAATGTTTATTGACAACCTAATAGAAAACAATAAATTTGGTGGCTGTGTTATAAACGATACTTTAATTCATTACATTAATCCAAATCTTCCATTTGGAGGTATTGGTGACAGTGGAATGGGAGCTTATAGAGGTAAATTTAGTTTTAATACTTTCTCACATCAAAAGCCAGTTTTAATAAAAAAAAATATGATAGACATACCTTTTAGATATGGTCCTTATCCAAAATCTTTCAATTTTATAAGAAAAATTCTTGAAAAAATATAAGATGGAGAAGACTGTCACTGATGCGATTGAATTTAGAAGATCTGTAAGAAAATTTGACCCCAAAAAAGATCTTGATATAGATATTGTCAAGAAATGTATTATTAATGCTACTCTAGCACCTACTAGCTCTAACTTACAACTTTGGGAATTTTATCATATAACTGATAAAAATTTATTAGGTAAAATTTCAGAATGTTGTTTTAATCAACCTGCTGCAAAAACTGCAAAACAAATTGTTGTAACTGTAGTTAGAAAAGATTTGTGGAAAAGTAGAGCAAATGATAATTTAAATTTTTTTAAATCAAAAAAAGATTCACTTTCTGAGAAGCAATTCAATTTGACTAAGAGATATTATAAAAAGGTTATTCCTTTTGTATATAAAGATTTTTTCGGAATTCTTAGTCTATGTAAATACTTGTTTGCCTACATAGTTGGATTTTTTAGAGTTATGTACAGACAACTTAATAGATCTGATTCAAGAATTATTGCACATAAAAGCGCTGCTTTAGCATCTCAAAATTTCATGATAAGTATGGCAGGATTTAGTTATGACACATGCCCTATGGAGGGATTTGACTCTGTTAAAGTAAAAAGAATCTTAAACCTGAACTCAAAATCAGAAATTAATATGATAATTGGATGTGGTATAAGACTTGAAGAAGGTGTTTATGGAGAAAGGTTTAGAATTCCTTTTGAAAAAGTCTATTATAAAAGATAAGTCTGGATATTATAACTTAGATTCTTCAATAGATTTCTCAAGCCAATTTTGAAAATTTTTATCGGAGGTAAACTGAATTGGTTCTGACAAAATTTTACCAGAAGGGAGCATAGCAACATAGTATGGCTGAGAAGCATTATTAAAATTTATTTGCTGAAAAAGAGACCATCTCCTTCCAATGTTATTTATATATTGAATTCTTCCAGATTTATTAATGTATTTAAATTTCTCAGTATCTGAAAGCTTAGTTCTATCATCTACGTATAGGGAAATTATTACATAATTATTATCTAACAACTCGTATATTTTTGGCTTTGACCATACATTTTCCTCCATTCGTCTACAGTTGGCACAAGCCCAGCCTGTAAAGTCTAATAATATAATTTTGTTATTCTCAATAGCATAATCTTTTCCTTCATCATAATTTTTAAAACAATTTAGCCCAAGAGGACATTCGCTCTGTTTTTCTTCAATAGAATAAAACTCAGGTGGAAGAATACCACTTAAGAGTCTAACATTTTTACTGTCATATAATCCACTTAGTAAGAAAATTGAAAACAACAAAAACAACCATCCTGAGATGCTTTTATAATTAAACTTTAACTTACCAAAATAGGATCCAAATAGATAGAGAGACATAGAAAGAAAAATTATAACCCAAATTAGGATAAACGTTTCACGCTTTAAAATACCCCATCCTTCAACTAAATCTGCATTTGAAAGAAATTTAAAAGCTAGAGCTAGTTCTATAAAACCAAGACAAACTTTTAGTTTCTTGAGCCAAACACCTGATTTTGGGATTAGAGATAAGTACTTAGGATAAAAGGCAAGCAAGGTAAAAGGTAAAGCAAGCGCAACTCCAAATCCAAACATACCATATGTAAGCTGTGTTGCCCCGGATTGAGCAGATGATAGTGAACCAGCTAATAAAGATCCTAATATTGGACCCGTACACGAGAATGATACAAGAGCTAGTGTAAGTGACATAAAAAAGATTCCAATAATTCCACCCTTTTCTGATTTCTTCTCTGAACCAGATACAATATTACTAGGGATGACTATATCAAAATATCCAAAAAATGAAATTGCAAACAAGATGAATACAACAAAGAATGTAAGATTTACATAAACATTGGTAGAAATAGTATTTAGTATATTAGGATTTAAGCTATCGAAAACATGAAATGGAATACTCAATAATATATATATTAAAACTATAAACCCACCGTAAAGAGACGCAGAGATAGCACCACTATACCTAAGTTTAGTTTCGTCAATAAAATAAGATACAGTCAATGGTATCATGGGAAACACACAAGGTGTTAACAATGCTAAAAAACCTGCAATTAAACCAAATATGAAAATCTCAAAATAGTTAGACCTCTCAATAAAATTAGAAGAATTATAATTTGATTTATCTAAATCAAGTTCAAGTGCATTATACCTTCTAACATCTTCTAGAGTTACATTTTCAGACTCAGTTACAATAATACTATTATCAAGAATTACATTGAAAGTTTCATTTCTAAAAATACATAATTCGTCATCACATGATGAATAGTCAATTTCGACTTTAATTTGATTTAAATCTTCATCTAACAACTTTACATTTTGATTAAAATCGGCTTCATTTTCATAGTAATATAGATCCATTTTAAAAACATTATCAAAGCCAACTATATAATCATCCTCATTAAATAATTCGTCTGCTTCGAAGTCTGAAGTATTATTAATGAAGCTAAATGAGGTTGGAAGAGCACCTTCATCAGGAGAAAATTGAGAATACAATTTCCAGCCTTCTAATATTGATGCACTAAAAGAAATATTGTATTCTGTATCATTGATTTTATTTACATCATATTGCCACTCTACCGGTTCAATATCCTGAGAATTTAAAGAGAAAATTGAGATTAGGCTGAATAATATATTTCTAGTCATTTTTTTTAATTATTAAATCACCTTTTAATTTTGTCATACTATGGGTGTTTGACAAAATAAGTTTACCTGAATCTGAATTAAATATTTTTATAACTTCCTTATAGTTGAAACCAAATTCTTGGAAAAGGTTATGAACATAAAACTCTAAAGGTTTTTTTTCCATAAGCTTTTCAATATTAACTTTAATGGAATTTGAATTGTTTTGAAAAAGTTGATTTTTAGTTTCTTTCATTATTTCATCTACAAATATCTTAGTTGATTGTAGGTTATTGATTGTTGTTTTGAACTTTAACATAACATTATCATCAAATTCCTTAAATGTTGGAAGAACAGAATTCCTAATCATGTTCCTATGATAATTTTCACTAGAATTAGATGAATCCTCTCTATACTCTATAGAATTTTTTTGTGCATAATTTATAATATCAATTTTTAAAATATTAAGTAATGGCCTAAATATTTTTTTTGAACTTGATGAAATTCCCAATAATCCGTTAATTCCTGATCCTCTAGAAGAATTAATAAGGTATGTCTCAATTTGGTCATCTAAATGGTGAGCTGTAACTAAAAAATCAAAATTAAACTTAGATAAAAGATCATCAAACCAATCATATCTTAGTTTTCTTGCCCCCTCCTGAATACCCATTTTATTCTTTTTACAAAATTCAACTGTATTAAATTCATTACTGTGGCAATGAATTTTATGCTTTAAACTCCATTTTTTGACAAAATCTTGATCTATATCACTCTCTTTTGATCTTAATTTAAAGTTGCAGTGTGCAACAGAAAAGCTTAAATTATTTTTTAGGAAAAGGTTTGCAAGAACCATGCTGTCAACTCCCCCGCTTACAGCAATTAAAAAATTACATTTTTCAAATGCTTTGACCTTCTCTTTTAAAATTTTTTCAATATTATGTTCCACTCGGTAAAAATAATTAAAGTTTAACCAAATAACTGCCTAATAATATTTTGCATTAAAAAAAAAATTCTGAACTTGTAACATATTATCTACATTGGAAGACACTAACAAAAAGGTTTTACCTCTACAAATAGCGATGTTACCTCTAATCTTTTTGGTAACTCTATTATCTTTTAATCTATATGCTAACGTATTTATTTATGATGCAGATCCATTAGCTGGTTCAAGTCAATTTATTCTTATACTAAGCGGAGCTTTTGCAGCTATGATTGGTCATAGATATAATGTTTCCTATAAAGACGTGATTAGTAGCATCTCAAATAGCATTAAATCAGTTACACCAGCGCTTATTATATTATTATGGGTGGGAGCTCTAGCTGGTACATGGATGATTAGTGGAATCATTCCTTCAATGGTATACTATGGATTAAAAATTCTTGACCCCAATATATTTTTACCAGCATGTATAGTTATATGTTCAATTATTTCAGTTGCAACTGGAAGCAGCTGGACAACATCAGCAACTGTTGGTATAGCCCTTGTAGGTATTGGAAAGGCTTTGGGAATACCTGCAGGAATGGTGGGTGGAGCAGTAATAGCTGGTGCTTATTTTGGAGATAAATTATCTCCCCTAAGTGATACTACAAATTTAGCTGCTGCAGTTTCAAAAGTAGATTTATTTAAACATATTAAATATTTGACACATACAACTATTCCAAGTATATCAATTACTCTAATAGTCTTTATTATACTTGGTATTTATCAGACATCCAATGGAGTAACTGACAATTCATTTTTAATTGAAACAATTGAAAACACTTTTAATATTTCTTTAATACTATTTATTGTTCCAATTATTGTGTTGATAATGATTGTAAAAAAGACCCCACCAATAAAAGCACTTACTATAGGTACACTTTTAGGAGCATTATTTGCTATTTTGTTTCAACCACAAATAATTAACGAGCTCTCAGATTCCTCAAATACCACAATTATTGCTTCCTACAAAGTAGTAATTGATACTATTACAAGTAATGTATCTATCACTACTGATAGTGAAATTTTAAATGAGCTTTTTTCTACTGGTGGTATGATAGGGATGTTAAACACTATTTTTTTAGTTATGGCGACGATGATTTTTGGAGGTTCTATGGACGCAATTGGCGCTATTAAATCTATAAGCAAAGCTTTATTAAATTGGGCTGATAATATTTTTAAATTATTTGCTAGTACTGTAGCATCTTGTCTAGCATTAAACTTAACTGCCTCGGACCAGTATTTATCTATTGTTGTCTCAGGTAAGATGTTTGAAAAAGCTTATAAGGATAAAAAACTTGCGCCTGAAAATTTAAGTAGAACTTTAGAGGATTCAGCTACTGTTACTTCTGCTTTAATTCCATGGAATTCATGTGGTGCATATCACTCATCTGTTTTAGGAGTTAGTGTTGGTGAGTACTTTATATACGCAATATTTAATTGGATTAGTCCATTTATGACATTACTATTTGCAGCATTTAGAATAAAAATCAGGACTTTAGCAAACAAAAACTAATTATCTAATCTCATATTTGTATTTTTGTTAAATACAAAACTTGTATGAATAGCAAGAAAAAAGCTAATAAGAGTAAGTTTAAAGTTGTATTTGGATACATTTTATTATTCTCATCTCTAGTTCTGTTTACTTCATTCATTTCCTACATTTTTAATTGGAAAATAGACCAAAGTAATGTTGATATGATTTTTGATAGAGATGTTGAGGTTGAGAATCTTTTGGGTAAAACTGGAGCTTATATAAGCCACCTGTTTATTTATAAACTTTTTGGAATTTCGAGTTTTATACTTCCAATAATTCTATTTGTATCATCTTACTATATATTATTTAATAAAAAAATATTTGATCTCTTTGGAAAGATTAATTGGCTTTTGTTGTTGTTAATCTGGACTACAATATTAAGTGGTTATTTAAGGAGTTATTTTCCAGTTCAATCAGGACTTGTAGGATTTGAAGTTAACTTATTTCTTGAATCCTATATAGGAAGGGCAGGTATATTATTAATTCTAATATTTTCATTTATAATCTCTATTGCTATATTATTTAATGTAACTCCATCTGGTATCCTAGATTTAATTACTAATTTGTTTAAAGCTAAAGAGTCTGATATTTTAAATTCTGAAATTGACCTAGAAGAAGATAATAATGACGAAATAAAACAAAATGATAATTTAATTGAAGATGATACCCAAGTAGATAATAATATTGAATCTGAAGATATATCGATTGAAGTAGAAGAAATAAATGAAGAAGAAGTAACTTCAAAAAATATTGATTTTTCTAATGTTAATTCTAAAAAATTTGATCCTACTCTTGATTTAAGAAACTTCAAAAATCCCAGTATTGATCTTCTTAAAGACTATGGAGATGGAACAATTAAAATAGATCAGGAAGAACTCGAATCAAATAAAAATAGAATTGTTGACACACTAAAGAACTATAATATTGGCATTAAGCAAATAAAAGCTACAATTGGCCCAACAGTAACTCTTTACGAGATTATTCCAGATGCTGGTATTCGTATTTCAAAAATTAAAAACCTAGAAGATGATATAGCATTATCACTTTCGGCTTTAGGAATTAGAATTATAGCTCCAATTCCAGGAAAAGGAACAATTGGTATTGAGGTTCCAAATAAAAAGAAGTCAATTGTATCTATGAAGTCCTTATTATCCTCAAAAAAATTCATTGAATCAGACATGGAACTTCCGATCACACTTGGTAAGACTATTAGCAATGAAACTTTTATTGTTGATTTAACAAAAATGCCACACTTACTTATGGCAGGTGCTACTGGGCAGGGTAAATCTGTTGGAATAAATGCTATTTTGACCTCTATACTTTACAAGAAACATCCTGCAGAGGTAAAGTTTGTTTTAGTTGATCCAAAAAAAATTGAACTATCAATTTTTAATAAAATTGAAAGACATTATTTAGCAAAACTTCCGGAGTCTGATGATGCAATTATAATTGAAAATGACAAAGTAATCAATACACTTAATTCTCTTTGTAGAGAGATGGATAAAAGATATGAACTACTTAAGGATGCAATGACAAGAAATATTAAAGAATACAACGAGAAGTTTATTACACGAAAGTTAAATCCTGAAAATGGTCATACTTTTTTACCATATATAGTCCTAGTTATTGATGAGTTTGCCGATTTAATTATGACAGCAGGTAAAGAGGTTGAGACACCTCTTGCAAGATTAGCACAGCTATCAAGAGCGGTTGGAATTCATTTAATTATTGCTACCCAAAGACCATCTGTAAATGTTATAACAGGACTAATTAAGGCCAATTTCCCAGCAAGAATAGCGTTTAGGGTAACCTCTAAAATTGACTCTAGGACAATTTTAGATACTGGAGGTGCTGAGCAACTTATTGGTAGGGGTGATCTTCTTTATTCGCAATCAAATGATTTAACTAGAATACAATGTGGATTTATAGATACTTCTGAGGTTGAAAAACTGTCTGAATATATAGGTTCACAAACTGGTTATGAATCAGCTTATATTCTACCTGAGTTTTCGAAGGATGACAGCGGCGAGTCTTCAAATATATCTATTGAAGATAGAGATTCTATGTTTGATGAAGCTGCTAGGGTAATTGTTACAAACCAACAAGGGTCTGCTTCATTACTTCAAAGAAAGCTAAAACTTGGTTATAATAGGGCTGGAAGATTAATTGACCAAATGGAAGATGCTGGAATTGTTGGACCATTTGAAGGCAGCAAACCAAGACAAGTTTTAATTTCAGATTTAAACTCTTTAGAGAACTTATTAAGTGAGATCAAGAAGTAATTTAATTAATATTCTACTATTAGGTTTATTTAGCTTTTTTAGTCTTAATGGACAAAATAATGGAATTCAAGTATTAGAGGAGGTAATGAATAATGCAATGAATATTGAAAATTCTTATTACAAATTCAATATTACATCAGAAAATGAAAATGATTTATTACCATTAAGCGGTGAGCTATATATTAAAAAAGAGAAGTACTTTATTGATACTGAAGAAATTGATCAGATTTTTGATGGCGATAAGCTTTATACTATTGTTCATGAAAACGAAGAAATAATTGTTTCATCTGACTCAAACACTTTTTTTAATTTTACTCCTAAACAAATTTTTAATTTTTTTAAAGATGACTTTAAAATAGAAATAGAAGAAAGTCAAAGTTTTTCCCTTAATTTAACTGCAAGGAATTTGATTCAAGAAGATTTAATCTATGAGATAATTATTGATTCAAATTTGTTATCAATTAAAAGAATTGATATAAAAAATAGAGACAATTTAATTTTAAGTAGTTTTTTAACATTAAGTTATAAATACAATTTATCTCTTCCATCTTCTTTATTTAAATTTGATAAAAATAAGTTTGACGATTACATGCTAATTGAAAATTGAAAATTTTAGATAAATACATATTAAGATTTTACTTAACTAGATTTCTAGGTGTCTTTGCTATTTGTTTTTTAATATTTATTATTCAAACATTCTGGCTTTACATAGATGAGCTTGCGGGTAAAGGGTTAGACATAATCACAATAGGAAAGTTTTTTATTTATTTCTCTCCTAAACTTGTGCCATTAGTTCTTCCACTATCTATATTACTTGCATCACTTATCACTTATGGGACTCTCTCAGAAAATTATGAATTTATTGCAATGAAATCTAATGGTATTTCAATTGTCAGAAGTATGGTGGCATTATTTATTTTTCATGTTTTTCTAGGAATAGGATCTTTCTATTTTTCAAATCATGTAGTAACCTTAGGAGAGTTAAAATCATATAACTTAAGAAAGAATCTTGCTAAGTTGAAACCTACATTAAGCATTAGAGAGGGAATATTCAATGATATTGGTGATTTAAATATTAAGGTTTCGAGAAAGTATGGAGATAATGAACAGTTTTTAGAAGATATAATCCTACATTCAATTTCTGAAGATGAAATTAACAGAATTGTTGTAAAGGCTGAGACAGGTGAGGTAAGAAACTTAAATGATAATTATCTTCAATTAGTTCTAAAAAATGGTAATAGATATGAAGACTTAAATCCATCTTCTGCTGCAGAAAAGCAAAAATATCCCCATTCTAAAGCTTCATTTGATGAGTATATTTTAAATATTGACATTTCAGATTTCAATAATGTTAATCTTGATGAAGAAAATTACAAGTCAACTTATAAGATGCAAAAAATTAGTCAACTTGAAACTAACTCCGACACATTAAAAACTAAATTGATATTTTCTGAAAGTTTCTTAATTGGTCATACTATAAGGAAACTTCCAGACTTATACCCCAATCAAGTTCAGAATTTGGAATATAATTTAAACTCATCATTTATAGGGATTCTAGATAATCCAGAACCTTATGAATTAAATAGCGTACTTACAAGGGCAGATAATGAAGTAGACATATATTTAAGGCAACTTGATAATAAAAAGAAGACATTTTTTCTGCAGCAAAAACTTATTAACCTTCATAAATTAACTATCAATGAAAGATACAGTTTAATCTTTGCATGTATATTTTTATTTTTAATAGGAGCATCGCTTGGAGCAATTATTAGAAAGGGTGGTTTAGGTTTGCCTTTAGTTTTATCTATTGTTATATTTCTTACATATCATTACATAGGTGTTTTTGGAAAAAATGCAGCTGAGGATAATTCTTTAAGCCCATTCATTGGAAGCTGGATCTCAACTTTTATAATTGCACCCTTTGCAATCTATTTAACTAAAATTGTATCGATGGATAGAGGTTTTAATTTCAGTTTCTTTGATAGACTTTACTTAATCTTTAAAAATATTAGAAGTAATAATGAACAAAATTAAACTTGACAAGATTGAAGATGCAATAAAATCTATCAATAACGGTGAAATAATAATTGTTGTTGATGATGAAAATCGTGAAAATGAAGGTGATTTCATAACTGCTGCTGAAACAATAAATTCAGACAAAATTAATTTTATGGCTAAACACGGAAGAGGTTTAATCTGTGTGCCAATGTCTGAAAACTTGTGTACTAAACTTAATCTTGAAAAGATGGTGCCTAACAACACAGATCCACTTGAAACAGCTTTCACGGTTTCTGTAGATCTAAAAGGAAATGGTGTTACATCTGGTATTTCAGCCTCAGATAGATCTAAAACAGTCCAAGCTCTTGTTGATAGTAATACTAAGCCAGATGACCTTCAAAGACCTGGGCATGTATTCCCTTTAATTGCCAAAGATGGTGGTGTACTAAGAAGAACTGGCCATACTGAAGCTGCAATTGATTTTGCTAGACTAGCTGGTTTTAAGTCTGCAGGTGTTATAGTAGAAATTATGAATGATGATGGCTCAATGTCTAGACTACCTGAACTCTATAAAGTTGCAAAAAAATTTAATCTTAAAATTGTTTCAATTGAAGATCTTGTTGCTTACAGGATGAAGAATGATAGTTTAATTGATAAAATTTTTGATGAAAATATTAGGACAAGTTTTGGTGAATATCGATTAAGAGCATTTAAACAAACTAATAATGACCAGGTACATATTGCTCTTACCCTTGGAGACTGGAAATCATCTGAGACTATTTTAACTAGGATCAACTCATCTATGAATGATAATAATGTAACTAAGATCTTAAAAGGAACTAATGAAATTAAATATGATGAAATTTTTAAAAAAATAAATGATGAAGGTAAAGGAGCAATTATTTTTATCAACCAGAGTCAATCTCCAAAAAATATAATTGATAAGTTAAAGTCTTTAATTGAACCATCAGAAAAACCTAAAATTGACTTTAGAGACTTTGGAATAGGTGCTCAAATACTCCATGAAATTGGTATTTCAAAAATTAATTTACTTACTAATTCTAGACAAAAACCAAGAATAGGTTTATCTGGTTATGGACTAAGTATAGAAAATTATTCTAAGTATTAAATGTATCAAGCCATAGCTTAACTGCCATATATGACACCATAATTAGGAGTGTAATTCTAATTACCTTATCTCCCTTCTTTACAGACCATCTACTAGATAACCATGCTCCTACAACTGAACCCAGAACCATCCAAAAACCAACCATCCATAGTATTTTACCATCTAGAGCAAATATTAAAACTGCTGCAATAGAATATATAAATACTGAAAATGCTTTAACTGAATTTGTTCTTAATAAGTTCATTCTATTTATTTGAGTTAAAAGCAACATTATTACAATACCAACACCTGCTTGTAAAAAACCTCCATAAACTCCTATAAAGAAGAATCCAATTAGTCCTCCAATAAGATACTTACCTGACAGTCTCTCAGGAAGATCTAAGGAAGCAATTGATTTAGATCTAAATACAATTATAAGTCCAACTGAAATCATAATAATTGCAAGAAATCTCTTAAATGTATCACCATCAATATCAATAGCAATTCTTGCTCCTATGATAGCACCAAAGGTAGCTACTATTCCAAAATACAAACCCCATGGATGCGTTGTAATACCTTTACTTCTGTAACCATAACTTGCAACTAATGCAGCAGTTATTACCATAAGTCTGTTTGTACCATTAGCAGTAGCCTCATCAAGGCCTAAGAAAAGAATTAATACAGGAAGAGTAACAAGAGAACCACCACCTGCAAGTGTATTAACAACACCAGCAAAAAGACCGATACCAACTAAAATTAAAATTGAATTTATATCTAAAAGCATGATATAAATAACAAGATAATTCTTTTTTATTTACATAAAGTTTTAAATATTTTTTTATTATCAAAATCATGTATATTTGCAACTCAATTGGAGAAATGGCAGAGTGGTCGAATGCGGCAGTCTTGAAAACTGTTGAGGGTCACACCTCCGGGGGTTCGAATCCCTCTTTCTCCGCAAAACCTTGGGAGTAATATACTTTCAAGGTTTTTTTATTATTTTAGAATCTAAGTATGAAACTTAACTCTAAAAATATTGGCCTAATTTCAGGTCCTTTAGCATTCATTTTAGTATTGTTATTTTTTCAACCTGAGGGTTTGACCTCAGAGGCAAATGCAGTTTTAGCATCGACAATTTGGATAGCAATTTGGTGGATAACTGAAGCTATTCCTATTGCAGTTACTGCTCTTATTCCTATTGTATTATTCCCATTAACTGGAGGATTAGGACTTTCTGAAACGACAGCCTCTTTTGGTCATAAATATGTTTTTCTTTATGTGGGAGGATTTATTATAGCAATAGCAATTCAGAAATGGAACTTACATAAAAGAATTGCTCTTAACATAATAAACGTTATTGGAACTAGTGTAGTTAATATTATTCTTGGGTTTATGGTGGCAACTGCTTTTATGTCTATGTGGATATCTAACACTGCAACAGCTGTTATGATGCTGCCTATTGCTTTAGCAATTGTTTCGCAACTTAAAGACAATCCTGAAACAGATAAAAATGAAAATAAAATCTTTGGTAAAGCGTTAATGTTAGGTATTGCATATAGTGCTTCAATAGGAGGTGTTGCAACTTTAATTGGTACACCCCCTAATTTAGTTTTAGCCGGAGTAGTTCAAGAATCATTTGGATATGAAATAACTTTCGCTCAATGGTTTAAATTTGGTCTTCCTATCTCTATAATACTTCTATTTTTATGCTGGAAGTACTTAACAAGTATTGCATTTAGTTTTAAACAAAAAGCTTTTCCAGGAGGTCGAGCAGAAATATCAAAACAATTAAACAAGCTAGGTAGAATTTCCTATGAGGAGAAGCTAGTAGCAATAGTTTTTGCTTTAACAGCATTTGCGTGGGTTACAAGAGATAATCTTTTAAAACTTGTAGTTCCTGTTATTGATGATACAATTATAGCAATGATCAGTGCTGTTATAATTTTTCTACTACCAACAAAAAATAAAAAAAGAAGACTCCTTAACTGGGAAGAGGCAGTTAAACTTCCATGGGGAATTTTACTATTATTTGGTGGGGGAATGGCCTTAGCAGCTGGATTTAAAGATAGCGGATTAGCGTTATGGATTGGTACACAAATGACTTTGTTAGATGGTGTTTCACTTTTTCTATTAGTTTTCATTTTAATAGCATCTGTAAACTTCCTTACTGAGATAACATCTAATTTAGCAACCACTGCAATGCTATTACCTGTTTTATACCCTATGGCAATGACAATTGACGTTCATCCATTTATTTTAATGGTTTCTGCAACTGTAGCTGCTTCATGCGCATTTATGCTTCCCGTAGCCACTCCCCCTAATGCAGTAGTCTTTGGTTCAGGATATCTCAGAATTCCTGATATGGTTCGTGTTGGAATTTGGATGAATGTATTATCGATTTTACTATTAACCCTTTTTGTATATTTTATTCTTCCATATTTATGGGATTTTAACCCTATGAAGTATATAATACCAACAAAATAATATCATAGTTTTTATTAGCTTTATATATGAGGTTAGCTATACTTATCACAATATTGTTTTTTTATGTTACTCCCATTTATACTCAAGAAGGGTCAAAAATTGATTTAAAAAATGTAAATGTCGCTTCAGAAAGACTTCCTACAATTTTTCTTTTTGGAGATGAATACACAGTAAGAGATAGGAATGAGTTTTTATCTAGTTTATTAAAATCTCACTTTTACAGACCTGATTTAAAGATTGTAATTGACCTTGAAGAATTTATATCAAATAGAATCTTTAGCTTCAAGCATAATGGTGCTATTAAAATTAATATTAATTCAAAAAGATTAAGAAGTCAAAATGCTTATAATGTTTTTACAGGCACAACCCAACAATATAAATCTGACAATAACGTTAGATTAACAAAGCTTATAAATAATATTAAAACTGTAAGGATTGATAGTAGCTTAGAAGGAGTAGTGTCAAGAAGAGCATTAAAAAACGAAATCTATGTTATACAGAGACAATTAGATAGTTTGAATGTTGAAATTAAAAATGATACAATAATTGTTGATAAAAGAAATGAAAAAGAACTAAGAAGACTTTTAAGAAAAAAAACTAAATTAAATAGAGAATTTGACAGGACACCTATTGTTGAAATCAATATTTTTACAAACTAACTAACTCAAATTTAATTTTATCTCCAGTTCTTAATTGTGCCAAATTATTTAAAGATTTTTCAGCTAATTGAAGAATTCTAGGATATCCCCCTGTTGTTTGACAGTCTCTATGAAGTATTATTATTTGTCCGGAAGGAGTTAATTGAACAGTCCCTGGTATAACTCCAGATGATATTATTGAGTTAACACCAGCTTCTATTTTTTCCTTTAAATTATAAGCCATTCTATTATTTATACCGATTGAAAATTCTTGATTTTTAAGTTTATTAATAGACTCCTTATTAAGACAATTAAATTCTGGACCTCTAAATACTTTTATATTCTTATTCAACCTAAATTTTTGATCAATTGATTTATAAGTTAGATTCCTCTCATTTGCTTCAAATTTAACTTCATCACCCTTTTCAATTACACTAGAATCGCTTATCTGAGAATAGTAGGATCTACTTCCAAGAACTTTATCTACTTTAATATCTCCTTTAATTGATATATAGCATCTAGAGCCAATAGATGAGTTATTTAATTTAAGTATATCTCCTTTATTTACCTCAACAGGGGTATATAAACTTATTCTACTTTTATTTAACATTGGATTAAAGTCAGAGCCTGTAATACATATGAAAGTGGGTTTTTCAAACTTAATAGTAGGGCCAATAAGTGTAGCCTCTATTAAGGGATTATTTATAGGATTATCAATAATAAGATTTGCAATCTGAGCACTTTCCCTATCCATATAACCTGAATATGGAACTCCAATATTGCGATAACCAAATCTACCATCATCCTGAATTGTTGTGTAAAGTCCTTTTGAAATAAATTTGATCATAACTCTATTAATTTTGGTTTATCAAGTCTATTAATAGAAGATTTGTATTGAGATTTAGAAATTTCTACAAATTGTATCTTATCTCCTGGCCTACTAAAACATGGATGTTTAGAATTGAGATTAAAAAATTCTACTGGTGAATTACCAATAATATGCCATCCTCCTGGGCTTTGTCTAGGATATATACATGTTTGATCTAGAGCTAGACCAATTGAGCCTTTTCTGATATTTAATGAAGGTTTTTCTTTTCTTTCACAATGAAGTTTTTTATCAGTTTTACCCAGATACATGAATCCAGGCAAGAACCCCATTGAAAGGACATCATATGTTCTTGATAAATGAGCATCTATTATATCTCTTACTGAAATGTTGTTTAAATCAGATAGAAGATTAATATCAGTTGCAAATTCCAAATCATAGCAGACGGGTATCTCCCAGACCTTGATAGTTCTATCATAATTCTTTATTTTTTCATAATCTATCATTTTTATTTTGTCAACTATTTCATCAATTGAAGTTCTATTTAAATCAATTATTATCAGAATAGATTTTATTGATTGTACACAGTCTTTAATATCATCTTTACATAAACTCAAAATTTCAGTTTTATATGAGGAAATCAACCTTGTTAAACTTGAATTAAGTTCGTCTTTCCATGAAACTAATATTGAGTTTTCATTTAGATTAAAGAATTCCATTATTTTTTGTTTTTAAAGGCTTTATTAATTTCTTTAAGAATTTCAATAGAATTATCAGTATCAGAATGAATACATACTGTATCTGCTTTAATTGATTTGTATACACCATTTATCGACTTAATCTTATTTGAATCAATAATACTAGCAATTTGGTTTATAACTGATTTAGGATTATTAATCAAAGCACCTTTTTCATTCCTGGATACTAGAGACAGATTATCATTATAAGCTCTATCACCAAATGCCTCATACATTACTTTAAATCCTTTTTCTAGAGCAGATTTTTCAATTTCTGAATTATATGGTATATATATATAACACTCTTCCTTATAGCCAATAATGGTGTCTAAATAAAAGTCAGATAAATCCTTATCACTAAACATTTCATTATAAAGAGCACCATGAGCTTTAATGTGATGAAGTTTTTTTCCGTATGATATAGCAATTGAATTAAGTGTTTCAATCTGATCTATTAAACTGTAATAAAGATCTGATCTTGAAATATCAATTTTTTTTCTTCCGAAGCTTTCCTTATCCGGATAAGATGGGTGTGCACCAATTTCAACATCATTCTTAATTGAAATTTCCACACATTCAATCATACTTTGGGAATCTCCTGCATGACCTCCACATGCAATATTACATGAGTTAATAAGAGGCATAATTTCATGCTCATTATTAAGTCCTTCCCCCAGATCACAATTAATATTTATCATTGGAAAATTAAAATTAGTCCTCTAATCCCTAGAATTATTGTAATCATTATGATTATAATTCCAAATATATTTTGATATCTATATCCATACTCTTTTGCAATTATACTATTATTGTTTACTAACCATAATAAAATAATTGCAACTATCGGAAGAAGCAAACTATTAGAGAATTGAGCAAACTTTATTATTTCTATTGGGTTTAGCTCAATCAAAGAAATAACTACTCCAAAAATTAAAACAATCATCCATACAAGTCTAAATTTGAGAGATTTCATTGAATCTTTCCAGCCAAAACAACTTTTTGCTACATATGCTGCTGCTAAAGGAGCAGTAATTGAAGATGTTATACCTGATGCAAATAGACCAATTCCAAGAAAATAAATTGCAAATTTTCCATATAATGGCTCCAGACCCCTTGCTAAATCAATTACACTTTTAACATCCTGAGTATTTACAGATGCTGCTGTAACAATTATTGAAAGAGAAACAATACCACCTAAGAAAATTGATATAAAACTTTCAATTCTCGCTGTTTTAAGTTTTTTAATAGAATCCCATTTCTCAGTTACTAATGATGAATGTAAAAAAATGTTATATGGGACAACAGTTGTTCCTATTAACCCTAATACTATCAAAATACTATCTTGATCAAAACTAGGAATAAACATACCCTCAATTAAAGATTTTAAATTAGGCTTTGTAATTATCGCAGTTATTAAAAAAGAAACACTCATTGTTAAAACCAAAAAAATCAGAGATTTCTCTATTAATTTATAGTTTCCTTGAAACAGAATTACAAATGCCACTATTCCAATGAAGAAAGGGATATAGCTAATTGAATCATTGTTAATTATTCCTGATATACCTAATGATGCTCCTGTGATATTTCCAGCTTCATATGCAGCATTTCCAATTAGTATGGATGAGATTATAAGTACTATCAAGAATTTATTAAGATAAATCGACTTTATTGATTTACTTATAACTTCCGCTACATTCATCTTTGTTACTAATCCTACTCTTAGGGATAGCTCCTGAAGAAATATGGTAGCAAAAATTGATAGAACTAATGCCCATATCAAAGAAAAGCCGTAGGATACACCTGCAATGGTGCAAAGAGTTACAGTTCCAGGTCCAATAAATGCTGCAGCAATTAATATTCCTGGCCCTATTTCTCTTATCCATTTCATTAAGGCACTCTTATCTTGTCACCGAGTAAAATTGCATTTAGAAATAATCTATTAGTTCCATACCATGATCCTCTAAAATTAGGATTATTAGAAAATAGAATTGCCCTTCCTGAACCAATTTTTGATACAAGTAATGAAACTGTTTTATCAATCTTTTTAGCGTTATTTTCAGTAATAAAACCATCAATTAATGGATTAGGGGTATACCTAACTACTGATGAATATTCATTTTTAGATGGTTTAATCCAAACAGTATTATTTTTATAAACAGGTACAATTGGATCTTCATATCCAAAACCTAATGGATGAGATATATCAATTTGAGCATTCAAAATTATTCCACCAATTTGCTCTTTACCTCTATTATCAGAGGCATCAATGTATGACTTAAATTCATTTTGAATATTACTTTTTTCAGTCTTATATAACTCTTCATTTACAATTTTTGAATCAATTAAAAATTTAGACCCTGTACCAATTGAGATAATAGTATTACCTCTGCTTACCCAATTTTTAATTTTATTTATCTGTGATTCATTAAAATTGTAATTACCTGAAACAATAACCATTGAAGTATAGTCATCAAGATTAACTCTATTAAAATTTCTAATAGGAATTTTTGTGATTGGCATTCCTACCCTTTGGTCTAAAAGGTGCCAAACTTCACCTGCTTCATATGCTCTAACTCCAGTTCCAATTAACATCATTGTTTTTTGTTTCTTAAGTGGAACTACGAATCTACTTCCCAGATCTATTCCCTCGGAACTAAGTCCTGAAGAGACTGAAAAAATATCAATCTTGAATTCATTTTGAATTTTTTGAAGACTTTCAAATAATTTATTTGAGTTAATCTTTTGAAGACTTACAGGAATAATAAGTGATCCATAATCAAATGATTTTAATCCCTGAGAGGTATTTATCTTAAAAGGTTTAAAGGAAGTAGAAACTAATATATCATTATCTAATAATTTATTTATAACTGCAGGAATATTATAATCTACCGAATTAATTATATAACTATACTCAGCTTTACTGACTTGATTAGTATTAAAAATATCATCTAAACCTTTAACTTGATTACCCTTCATTTCTCTTAATGCAGGAGAATAATCAATATCATAGAAATTAGCAATTGACCATGATGATGCATCATAAAAAACACTATCTCTAAATTCAGTATTTGTCTCAAAGATTGATCTAATAGTCCTATAGTTTTTTTGTTTAGTTGGAACAAAAAAGTCATTACCATTTCTTGTGACCTTTAAATCATGTATTAAAAGTTTGTCAATAAATGCTTTAGTCTTATTTCTATCCTTACCTAGTGTAAATGAATAACCTTTTATTCTCTTTTTATCTGCATCGGTTAATGCTGATGCAAAAAATCTTTGCTGATATTCCATTAATTCACCTTTCATAGCAACAGAAGCTTTAATAGTAGTCATTCCTGATACATATTGGTTTCTAATTGTAAATGGAAAAGTAATTTCTCCAAATTGTGTTTTTTGTTTGTGCCCTCTTGAACTAGCTTGTTCAAATAGCATCCCAATACCTCCAAGAAGATCTGCATAAGAAGAGTGATAGCCAGGGTATGTCTTATCAAATGCTTCTTTAGAAAAGTACATTGAACCTATTTCATCTAGTCCTTTTGCGAAGAATGAACCAAATAAAGTCTCAAAATATTCATAGTTCTCTTGAGGTATTACTGGGTCTTTTGCAGCATGTGTCTTCCAAGGCACAAAAAAATATGTGCTATTAGTTCCCATCTCATGAAAATCCATAGTTACATTCGGGTACCAATTATGATGAAAATTAATTTTACCTCTTGTTTCTGGGTGAATTCCCAACAGAACATCTCTATTTAAATCAAACCAATAATGATTTGTTCTACCACCAGGCCAATATTCATTGTGCTCAGCATCTTGTGGGTCGTCAACAAGAGGTGAACCTTTGTAACTATTAACCCATTGAGTATGTCTATCCCTACCATCTGGATTTATAGTAGGATCAATCAAAACTATTGAATTGTCAAGATAGTCTTGAATTTCTTGAGATTTAGATGCAACTAAAGTATAGGCAGTAAGCATTGCAGCTTCTGAGCTAGACGGCTCATTACCATGAACATTATAACCTAAATTAATTATCACAGGAAAATTATCTGGCTTTTGTGAATCTATATAGCCTTCATATTCTGGCTTTAAGTATGAAATATGACTTTTTCTAATTTCCTCTAGATTTTCAATTTTCTCTGGTGCACTTAATATTAGATAAATTAATTTACGCCCCTCATGGGAAGTTGCATATTGAAACATATCTGCTTTATCAGATGTTTTAGACAAATATTCCATATATGATACAATTAAGTCATGTCTTGTATGCATCTCACCAATTGGATATCCTAGAAACTGTTCAGGTGATAAAATGTTACTATCAAATGGAGCGTATTTTGAAAAATAATAATCCTGCGAAAATATTGAACCTAAAAATAATAGGTTAAGTAGTATAAATTTTTTCATAATTCTATTCATTTATTCCTGGAAGTGAATTTGGATTTTCAACTTGCCAGTCAAAGTTTTTAGCTTTCAATTTTAATGGGTATAACTGGTCTAGATTATCAGCATCATATAATCTACCATTTTTCATAACCATTTTTACAGTATTTGTATTTCTTATATTTTTTAGAGGATCTTCATCTAATATTACCAAATCAGCTAGCTTTCCACTTTCAATTGATCCTAATTCTTTGTCTAAACCAATAGCATAGGCACCTATTATGGTAGAAACTTTAAGCATATCGTGATTAGAAATACCACCAGTAGCCATACTCCAAAGCTCCCAATGATATGCAAGCCCTTGAAGTTGACCATGAGAACCAACTCCTGCTATACCTCCAGCCTCAACAAGATCTTTTACAAATACACTTAGCTCTGGGAAAGTATATTCTTCTTCCATAAACCATCCAGCATTTCTTCGTCTTGTTTTAGATTCAACTTCCATTTTTGGAGTAAAATAATTTAGTTTTTCATCTTTATTTACATTTTCAGTAGCATAATAATAGTTTTCAGCCCATGGACCACCATATGTAACAAGAAGAGTTGGAGTATATGCCTTTTTTGTAAATGCAGTTAATCCAATTATATCGTCATATACCGGGTATATAGGATGATTATGTTCTTGACCTGGATATCCATCAATAGTTTCAGTAATATTTAATCTTAAATCTAATGCACCTTCTGTTGTAGGCATTATATTTTGTTCTTTAGCAGCCATTAATATCCATTGTCTCTGTTGACGGTTTCCTGCCCTGTACATTTTAATAGTCTTGGTATTATAATATTTTGAATATTGTTTAAGCGCATCTTTAGCTTCATCTAAACTTTTAAAATTATAGCCCCAATAACCTACACCTGGACCGGTTGAATATACTCTTGGCCCTAATATTTTACCTGTATCAACCATATCACTATATGTAAGAACATCTGTAGTACCAGTTTGAGGATCTCTAGTTGTTGTAACACCATATGCTAAATTTGCTGCATATGAGAAAGGTTGATTCTTCTGTAGACCCCAACTAGGTCTCATATGTGCATGTGTATCAACAAAACCTGGTAAAATAGTTTTTCCATTTACATCAATAACCTCGGTAGACTCATCTATATTAATTTTATTTTCACTTACTTCTTTAATACGATTATTAACTATATATATTTGACCATTTTCTATGATCTCATCTTCATTCATAGTAATTATTTTGGCATTTTTAAGTAAAATTGAACTCTCGGGTATATCTCTATTTAATTCTACTATAACCTCTAATTCGTCAGCCAAAAACTCTTCTTCATCTTTGTCTTCTTCTTCATCTTTGTCTTCTTCTTCATCTTTATCTTCTTCTTCATCTTTATCTTCTTCTTTCTTTTTCTCTTCTTCTTTCTTTTTCTCTTCCATTTCATCATCAAACTTCTCAGAATCCCTAAGGTTATATGAAAAGAATGAGGAACCTAAAGACCAATGAATGGTATTTGACTCATCATTCCAAGAAGGAAACTCACCTCCAATTTTGGTTAATTTTTTTGCAGGAAAAGATGATGATTTTGGATTTGCTAAAGCAATTTTTAGGGACTCCTTCCCTGTATATGGGATTGTAAAACTATATATATTATTGCTAACCTTAGCAAGTCCCTCTTTACCATTAGGAGATATCATAACAACACTTGCTGTTGAAGGTGTTTTAGAACTATACGTTGTAATTCCTGTTACTTTTACAATTTTCTTCTCATCTGTTCCGTCCCATTTAATCGATACTAATCCATTTCTTGAACTATATAGGTAAATTCTATCTTCACCTTTAACAAAGTGAGGATAAGATCTACCTTTCGAGTCATCTATATAATTTAGCTTACCTCCATTTGATGATATCCACATCAATTTATCACTAGATTTAAAGGCATATGGGCCATAACTTTCTTTGTAACTTCCTTCATCACCCGATATAAATACAATTTTATCCCCGGATTCATTCCAAACAGGAGAAGTAAAGACACCTTTTTCCTTTATATTTTGACTTTGAGTTAAAAGAACTGGATCTCTTCTCCCATCAGATCTCACCTTATAAATTGAGCCTCCGTCTTTGTTATTCCAAGAGACAAAAGCAATTTCTCTTCCATCTGGACTCCAAGCAGGCATTGCTTCAATTGTCTCATCAACAAACTCAGTTAGTCTATTCATTTCTTTAGTATTCAAATCCATTACATACAACTTGTTTACTGCTGTAAATGCAATTTTAGATTTATCTGGAGAAATTTTAGCATCTCTAATCTGGGTGGCATTCATTATCTTGTCATCTGATATTGCATAGTCAAACTTGAGCTCAGGTCCAACTTCTACTATTTCATTAACCTTGAATGGTATTACAGATGAAGTACCATTCATAATAGATATTTTATTAATTTTTCCTCCATAAAAAACAATTAAATAGTTGCTGTCTGGAGTAAATGACATATTTGGCAAAACACCTAAGGTTGCTTGAGACTCTTGATCATCTTTTTGAACAGGAAATGCAAGCCAATTTTCTTCACCAGTTTTTAAATCCCTTATTCTCAAAGCAGTTTTATCTTCAAATCTTGTTCCATAGACAAGCCATTTTCCATCTGGAGATAATGTCGGCGTAAATGCAGATCCAAATCTTGATGTTTCTCTTTTAGTTTCTCCTGTTTCTCTATCATATTTGGATATCTGATACTGAGGAAAACTAGCATTATATTGCCAAGAATTTCTTCTTTCTGCGTACCAAATATATCTATCATCATGGCTAACTGCAGGCTGAACAATCTTCAAGGAAGAGGGTTCACCTACTAATTGAACACCAGAACCTCCTTCTTTATGATACATATGTAATTTTAGGTTTCTAAAACCTGTTGAGGCAATTATATAGTCCCCATCTTTTGACCAATCTGCAAATGCTGTTTGGTTATCTTTTCCTTTAGTGATTTGTAGTGAATCATTAGTCTCTAAATCTCTAGTCCATACATTTACATTTCCACTTTTATCACTTGTATATACAATTGAATTTCCATCTGGAGAAAATCTTGGATGTGAATCATATGCCATCCCTTTAGTTATTCTTTTCGCATCACCACCATTCATAGGCATTGAATAAATATCTCCCAACATATCAAAAACTATAGTACTACCATCCGGGCTAACATCGAGTGAAATCCAAGTACCTGTATCAGTATTAAGTTCAAAAAATCTATCTGCTTTAATTGGTAGATTTTTATTTTTTTTCGATTCTTTTTTAGCATCATCTTTTTTCTCTTCCTGAGCAAATGAGAAACTTCCAAGTAAGATAAAAGCTAAAGTTGTATATAATAATCTTTTCATAATTCTAGTTTTTTATAAATATATTGATTTTGAATTCTTTTAACACTTGAAATATAATCATTTAGTTATATTTGGACGAATAAAAAATTTATCAAAATGAAAAATCGTATCACTCTTTTATTTTTATTATTTGCATTTAATTTGGCTTTTCCTCAAGGTAAACTTCAAACAATAAATCAAATAGTTTCAGAAGCAGAAAATAATTCTCAACTTGAAACTTTAGCACATGAGCTAATAGATCAGATTGGACCTAGACTTACAGGGACCCCTCAAATGCAATTAGCACATGATTGGGTAGTTAATACATATGCTAAGTGGGACATAAATGCAAAAAATGAACAATTTGGTCAGTGGAGAGCATGGGAAAGAGGGATAAGTCACATGGATATGATGACTCCTTGGGTGAAGTCCTTAGAAGGGCAACAATTATCTTGGAGTGCTAGCACGAAAAAAAATGGAGTTTTAGCTGAAGCAGTGTTAATACCCTATGAATCAAAAGAAGTTTTTGATGAATGGTTAAAAACAATTAAAGGCAAACATATTTTACTATCCGAAACAGACATCTCGGGAAGACCCGATTATGATTTAGAGAGGTGGGCAAAAGAAAGCACATTGGAAGAGATCAGAAGATATAGAATTAGTGCTAGAAGTAGATATGTTAGGAATCAAAGAAAGACAGGATATAGCAGACAGGATATGATTAAAGCAATTGAAGATGCTAAGCCTGCTTCAATACTAACTAGTAACTGGAGAGGTGGATTTGGTACTAACACAATTTTTAGTCCTGGATATTATGGAATTAGCCCAAAAACTCCTACTGTTGATATTAGTATGGAAGATTATGGTCTTTTATATAGACTAGCTCAAAGCAATCAAAAACCAACACTGAATGTTAACGTGCAATCAAAAGAATTAGGAAAGGTTCCAACATATAATTCCATAGCGAGAATTGAAGGTGTAGAAAAACCCAACGAGTATATAATTCTATCTGCACATTTAGATACTACAGGTGGTGGAACTGGGGCAACTGACAATGGAACTGGAACTATTGTAATGATGGAAGCAATGAGAATTTTAAAGAAGATTTACCCAAATCCCAAAAGAACTATAATTGCTGGTCATTGGGGTGCTGAGGAGCAAGGTCTAAATGGATCAAGTGCATTCGTAGAGGATAATCCTGAAATTGTAAATAATCTTCAAGCTCTCTTTAATCAAGATAATGGGACTGGTAGAACTGTTCAGATAAGTGGTCACGGGTTTACTGAGGCATATAGATTTATTGGGGATTGGCTTCAGTATGTTCCATCTGAGATAAGAGATGAAATTGAGACAGATTTTCCTGGAGTTCCAATTCCATTATTTCAAAAGGAATCTAACGGAAGAATGGTTAGAGCTGGAGGTTCATCTGATTGGAGAAATTTTGTTTCTTCAGGTGTTCCAGGTTTCAATCTTACTTCATTAGATTTTTCTTATGGAGGAAAAAGTAAATATTTTTATACCTGGCACACAAACAGAGACACTTATGATAAGATTGTGTTTGATGATGTTAGAGATAATGCAATTCTTGTAGCTATATTGACATACCTTGCAAGTGAAGAAGATGAATTAATGCCAAGAGATAGAAGAGTACTTCCTATTAATCCTTTAACTGGAGAAAGAGGAAAATGGCCTGCTCTTAGGATTCCTAATAGAGACGGATCTGAAGATAATTAGTATGGAAAACTTATTATTGCTATTTGAAAATATTTCACCAGTTAATAGAGCAGTAATAATTATTTCTGGTATTACCTTTTTTTGGGTAATTGAAGGTATTGTGCCTTTTAAATTTCTCAACTATAAGAAATGGATTCATTCAATTCCTAATTTTCTATTAACTCTAACAACAATAATTGTAAATTTTTTCTTTGCATTTTTACTAGTTTTCGCCTCTGATTGGTCAAATGAAAATAGTTTTGGAATTATACATTTTATAAACTCATCTACATTAGTAAGTGTAATTATTGGATTGTTATTTCTTGATTTAATTGGAGCATATCTACCTCATCTAGTTCAACATAAGGTTAAATTATTGTGGCATATACATATTGTTCATCATACTGATCATAAAGTTGACACAACAACTGCAAACAGACATCATCCATTAGAAAGTGTCGTAAGATTTATTTTTACATTTATTGGAATATTTGTATCAGGAGCTCCTATTGGTCTTGTTCTTCTATATCAATCTATCTCAGTTCTTGCTTCTCAATTTAATCATGCTAATATTCAAATCTCTAATAGGCTTGATAATATTTTAAGCTATGTGATAGTGTCTCCAAATATGCATAAGGTTCATCATCACTTTGAATTGCCATATACAGATTCAAACTATGGAAATATTTTTTCTATTTGGGATAGAATTTTTGGAACCTATATGGAATTAGACAAGAGTAAAATAAAATATGGAGTAGATACTGATCTTGACGAGAAGTTAAATTCTAAATTCATTAGCCTGCTGGAGAGGCCATTTAAAAAATGGTATAAATATTTTAGCTGATTTCTTTAATTTTTTCAGCTAAAGAATCTATTTGCGTGAATGTTAACTCTTCTCCTTTTGACATATCCTTAACTTTAAAAATATCTTTCTTCAATTCATCATCACCAATAATTACAACAAAGTCAATTCCTTTTTTATTGGCGTAGTCTAATTGCTTTTTTATTTTAACATCAACAGGATAAATTTCGCAAACAATACCATCTTTCCTTAACTGATTTACAGAGTCAATAAAATTCGATATTTTATCAGTCCCAAAATTTAAAAATAAAAATGACTTAGATGAGTCTAATAGATTAGGAAAAAGATTAAGCTCCTCAAGAATTAAAAAAATCCTATCAAAACCAAAAGATATACCAAAACCACTTAATTTAGGATTATTCTTCTGGACTAGATCGTCATATCTACCTCCTCCCCCAATAGAGCCTAAGCTGAAGTCTTTTGGAGAGGAAACTTCAACTATAGTCCCTGTATAATAACCTAAACCTCTTGCTAGAGATAAATCAAATTCAATCTCAATATTGTTTAACTTAAATTGATTACAAGTATTAATTATTTCTTCAATTGAATCAATTGAATTAGAAGGAATATTTTTACTATTGAACTCCTTTCTGACTAAATCAATTTTACTTTTATTAGAACCCTTGATATTAAGGAAAAAGATAAGTTTATCTATTGACTCAGTCTTCATACCTTTTTTAGATAATTCATCCACTACTCCATCAATGCCAATTTTATCAGACTTATCTAGTGTTGAAGAGATTTCAGATAAGCTTTCAAGATTCATAATCTTCGATATACCTTCTAAAATTTCTCTATTATTTATTCTAAGAACTAGTTTTGGTAATCCAAGATTTTCAAAAACATGGTCATATACTTTAATACACTCAACCTCGTTTAAAAAGTTTTTTTCTCCAATTATATCGACGTCACACTGAAGAAATTCTCTATATCTTCCCTTTTGAGGTCTATCTGCTCTCCAAACTAATTGAGTTTGAAATCTTTTAAATGGTAGAGTAATTTCATTTAAGTTTTGTTGCACAAACCTAGATAAAGGTACTGTAAGATCGTACCTAAGGGCCTTATCACTTATAGAATTAGCAAACTTGGATAGTTTTCCATCATTAAGTGAGCTTATATCTGCTTTTTTAACTTTTTCACCAGAGGATAAAATCTTAAACATTAAAGAATCCTCTTCATCTCCATATTTATCTGTAAGTGTGGATAAATTTTCAAATGAAGGTGTCTGTATCTCCTGGAAATTAAATGATTTGAAACTGTCTCTTAAAACTTTTAAAAGGTAATTTCTTTTTTTTAATTCTAGTGAAGAAAAATCTCTTGTTCCCTTTGGTGTATTCAGTTTTTGAGACATCAAAAATTTATTTGATAATCAAGTGAACAATAAAGTTATGAAATTATTTCTTTTCGGCTAGAAGCTCGAAATTTAATTGAGTGGAAACTTCTCTATGAAGCCTTATAGATGCCTGATATTTGCCTATTCTTTTAATGGATTTACCTGGAATTGAAATATTTTCTTTTTCTACTTCAATTTTTTTACCAACTAAGCCTTTAGCAACATCAGCGTTAGATATTGAACCAAAAAGTTTTCCATCTGGACCAACTTTTGCAGAAATCTTAAGATCAAGTTTAGAAATTTTTGCAGCTAACTTCTCAGCATCGTCAATTATAGACTTTTCCTTAAAAGCCTTTTGTTTTAGATTTTCAGCTAAAACTTTTTTTGCAGACTCAGTTGCTAAAACAGCTTTTCCAGTTGGTATAAGAAAGTTTCTACCATATCCAGCCTTAACTATTACAATTTCATCTTTAAAACCTACGTTAGCAACGTTCTCTTTTAGTATAATCTCCATAATTATTTTAATAAGTCTCCAACATATGGCAATAAAGCTAAGTGTCTAGCTCTCTTTACTGCTGTAGCAACTTTTCTTTGATATTTTAGTGAAGTACCTGTTAACCTTCTTGGCAAAATTTTTCCCTGCTCATTAATGAATCTGTTTAAAAAATCTGGATCTTTATAATCAACATATTTAATACCTGATCTTCTAAACATGCAATATTTCTTTGCTTTAGAAGTGTTGATATCTAAAGGAGAAAGATATCTAATTTCACCCTCATTTTTAATTTTTGATTGCTCATCAATGCCTGCCATAATTAACTAGCTTTTTTTGTATTTCTATTTCTTCTTTTTTCTGCCCACTCAATAGCATCTTTTTCAAGAGTTACTGTTAAGTATCTCATAATGGTTTCATCTCTTTTAAACTCAACTTCTAGAGATGAGACAGTATCTGCGGGAGCAGTATATTCAATAAGATTATAAAATCCACTGTTTTTATTTTGAATAGTATATGCTAACTTTTTTAAACCCCAAATTTCTTTACTTACAATCTTAGCACCATTAGACTTTAAATACTTCTCGTATTTGTCTACTGCTTTTTCAACTTGCTCTTCAGAAAGAGCAGGGTTTAAAATAAATACTGTTTCGTAGTTTTTCATCTTAAAATCTTAGGCCGCAAAATTAGGTTTTTATATAATATCTGCCAAATTTATTTTAAGTAAACTATATTCTAATTAGGATCAACATCTACGATGACTTTTACACTTCTATATTTTGATATTGAATCAAAACTTTTCATTATTAATTGAAATTTACTTCTAAAGGTATTTAGATCCTTTAAATCTGTAAGTTTTACCAAAAATTCTTTATGATATTTATTTTTAATTCTTGAGATTTCAGGGTATACAGGGCCTAATACTAAACCTTTGAAATTTGCTCTAATAGCTTTGTTTATCCATTCAGAAGAATTATTTAATTTATCAAAACTTTTGTCTTTCATAGTTATCCTAATAAGTCTTACAAAAGGTGGGTATTTGTAATCCTTTCTTTCAATAAGTTGTTTAGCATACATTTTATCGAAATCGTTATTTATTACATTTATAATAATTGGATGATCTGGTTGATATGTCTGCAAATACACACTACCCCTTTCACCTGACCTTCCTGATCTTCCAGCAACTTGAGTTAAAACTTGAAAAGCTTTTTCATGAGCTCTAAAATCAGGAAAATTCAAAAAATGATCAGTATTAATTACTCCGACAAGACCTACGTTTTTAAAGTCTAAACCTTTAGTTATCATCTGCGTACCAATTAAAATATCGATTTCATGATCAGCAAACGAATTAATTATTTTATCAAATGCCCATTTACCTCTAGTTGTATCCCAATCCATTCTACTTACATTTGAATTAGGAAAAATTTCTTTTACAACTTCTTCTATTTGTTGAGTTCCGTCTCCTCTATAACCCATTGTTTGCATTCCACAAGAATCACACTTTATCTCTGCTTTTAATTGAAATCCACAATAGTGACATCTTAATGTATTTGAGTGTAAATGATATGTTAAAGTAACATCACAATTATCACACATAATATTATGACCACAAGAACCACATTGCCATTGGGGGGAATATCCTCTTCTATTTCTAAATAGAATAACTTGTTTTCCTTTATCTACTGCTTTATTTATTTCATCGACCAATTTTTTGGAAAATATAGAACTGAATTCATGTTTAGGTTCAGATTTCATATCAATTGTATGGATAAAAGGCATCTCTATATTTCCATATCTTTCTTTTATTTCAACAAAACCATATTTATTATTTCTAGCATTGTAAGTTGATTCAATTGAAGGAGTAGCTGAGCCTAAAATAACTTTAGTTTTAAAAATTTTGGATAAATATATAGCTGAATCTCTTGCATTATATCTAGGTGAAGGCTCTTGCTGTTTATATGAAACTTCATGTTCCTCATCAACAATAATAAGACCTAAATCGTCAAATGGAAGAAACACAGATGACCGTGCACCAATAACTAACTGTGAATTCTCTTTATTATTACTTATACTTTCCCAAACTTCAGTTCTTTCATTAAGAGAGTATCTTGAATGGTAAACAGATATTTTATCAGCAAAATGATTTCTTAATTTTTGAATTATCTGGGTTGTTAAGGAAATCTCAGGTAATAAATAAAGTACTTGCTTACCATGTTTCAAGTATTTCTCAATGAGCTTTATATATATTTCAGTTTTTCCAGAAGAAGTAACACCGTGAAGAAGAATAATATCTTTTTCCTTAAGTTGTTTATTCAATTTAGATAAAACATCTTTTTGGAGTTTAGTTAATAAATTGGAAGAATCAATGTTTACTTCTCTAATATGATTTCTATCAATCTTTATTTTTTTTATAGTTATAAAACCCTTTTTCTCAAGACTTTTAAGAGTAGTGTCTGAGAATTTAATAGTCTTTTTTAGATCCTTAATAATTAAATAGTCCTTAGATTGAATCATACTAATAATTGACAATAAAAGCTCTTTTTGCTTAGGTGTACTCTTTAATAGATCTAAAGAATCTTTTATGTTTATTTCATCAATTAATCTACTCTCAAGAAATATTACATTTAAAAGTTTTGGCCTGTACTTTTCCTTTAGCTCATAGTTTAATTCAACATACCCGTTTAATATCATCTTTTGAATAATTGGGTATGGATTTTTTTTATTTAAAATTTCAGAAATATCATTTAGCTTAAGATTTTGAAAATCAAGTGCATCATATATCAAATATTCTTCATCTGACATTTTATTAGCAACATCATCAGATATCTCTTTTTTTATAATTAAACTATCACTTTCAAGGAGGAAGGTAGAGGGTACTGCAGCTTTCATAACATCACCAATTGGAACGAAATAGTATCTTGAAAGCCAATTCCAAAAATCTATTTGATTTTGTGATACTAGACTCTTATCGTCATATATAAATTCAATTGGTTTAGTTTCATATGATTCAGGTTTATTGTTATGTAATTCATTTACTATGCCAGTGTAAATTTTTCTTTTTCCAAAGCTTACAGCAACCCTAAAGCCAATCTCTAATTTGTTAAATTCATCTTGCGATAATTCATATGTAAAAGTGCCCTTAAGTGGAAGAGGGAGTATAACATCTACATAGTAATTCATGCTTAATTATAATTTATTCTTTCTAATTTAGCAATTAGCCTGATGAAAAAGTTTTTTTTAATTATAATTCTTTTAATTTCTTCTTTAGCTTACTCTCAAGATCAAACTGATGTAGTTAAGGGAAGAGTTCAAAGTGAAACTTCTGAATCAATTCTTCAAAACGTTCACGTTCTTAATCTAACTAAGGTTAAAGGAACTATTACAAACTCCTCAGGAGAATTTGAAATACAGGCAAAGGTTAACGATACTCTTTATTTTTCCTATATAGGGTATAAACCTTTAAAAATAGTGGTAACTAATGATCTAGTAAGATTTGAGGATAACACTATCGAATTAACAGAACTTGCTTTTGCATTGGAAGAAGTAATAATAAAACCATATCAATTAACTGGTTATCTAGAAATCGATGTAAAGAATGCACCTGTAAATACATCAACAAGATATAGAATTATAGGTCTAAATTTAGGCTATGAGGCAGGAAGAAGGTCAAGATCAGGCATATCAAAAGTGATTGGCGCAATATTTAATCCAGCAGATTTTTTGAATAATTTATTCAAAAAAAAATCTTCACAAATGGATAAGTTAAGGTTAATGAGGGAGGATGAAGAGATAAAGAACTTATTATCAACGAAGTTTGATAGAGAAGTACTTGTTCAATTACTTGGAGTTGAAAAAATTGATATAGACGAAATTTTAAGAAACTGTAATTTTTCTGACACTTTTATACAACAAGCAAATGATCTTCAAATAATGGAAGCTATTAATGAGTGTTATGATGAATACAAGCTTCTTGAATTTTAATATACTATTCAGTTAGCTTATCTTTGCCAGATGAATGAAAAAAATTTGGAGGCCATATCTCCTATTGATGGAAGATATTTTGATAAGACTGAAAAACTAAAAAAATATTTTAGCGAAAAGGCTCTAATTTATTATAGACTTAAAGTTGAAGTCGAATACTTTATAGCATTGTGTGAAGCTCAGATTCCTCAATTAAGTAATTTCAATCATACAAAATTTAAAGATTTAAGGAAAATTTATCTTGATTTCACAATTGATGATGCCATAGAAATTAAGAAAATTGAAAAGTCCACTAATCATGATGTTAAAGCAGTTGAATATTTTATTAAACAAAAATTTGATAAAATTGGTATATCTGAGTATAAGGAGTTCATTCACTTTGGACTTACATCTCAGGATATAAACAATACAGCCATTCCTTTATCAATAAAAGATTTCATAAATGAGGTATATCTAATTAAAATTGAAGAGTTATTAAATTCAATCGAAGATAAGTGCAATGAGTATAAGGATATAACAATAATATCAAGGACACATGGTCAGCCTGCATCTCCTACTAAACTTGGCAAAGAGTTTAAGGTATTTTGGACAAGGATCCATGAACAGTTGAATAGCTTGAAAAAAATTCCAAATTCTGCCAAATTTTCTGGAGCAGTTGGTAATTTTAATGCACATAAAGTTGCCTATCCAAAAATTAATTGGATGAATTTCGGTCTAGATTTTGTTGAAAATAAACTTGGATTGCATTATTCCTATCCTACTACACAGATTGAACACTATGATTCGTTTGCTTCACTATCAGATAATTGTAGAAGAATTAACAATATTTTGTTGGATATGTGTATTGATATATGGACCTACATTTCGCATGATTATTTTAATCAAAAAATTGTTAAAAATGAGGTAGGTTCATCTGCAATGCCTCATAAAGTAAATCCTATTGATTTTGAAAACGCTGAAGGTAATTTAGGAATAGCAAACTCAACATTTAGTTTCTTTTCAAATAAATTAACTAAATCAAGGCTTCAGAGGGATCTATCTGATAGTACTGTTCTTAGAAATATTGGTGTACCATTTAGTCATACTTTAATATCTTTTGAATCAATTCTTAAAGGGTTAAGTAAAATTTATGTAAATGAGAGTAAGATTAACAACGATATTGAAGATAATTGGATAGTAGTTTCAGAGGCAATCCAAACAATCTTAAGAAGAGAGGGTTACCCAGAGCCCTATGAAGTAATGAAGGAGCTTACAAGAAATAATGAGAAAATAGACAAATCAAAACTTCATAATTTTATTGATACTTTGAATGTAGATCAGGCTATTAAAAAAGAGTTAAAAAAAATCACTCCGTATAATTATACAGGTATATAATCTTAAGTTTAATCATGAAAAAATTAAGTTTATTACTTCTCTCTTTACTTTTATTGATTGTTGGTTGTAAAAAAGCTGATGATAACGATGATCCAAATATTATAAGACTTGAGACTGATCTAGAAGTCAGTGATTTTATATGGAGAGGTTTAAATCAGTATTATTATTGGCAAGAAACTGTTTCAAATTTATCTGATTCAAAATTAGATAACGAGTCTGAATATGCATACTATTTGAGTCAAAATTCAGATCCTGACTCTTTTTTTAATTCACTTTTACATCCTGATGACAGGTTTAGTTGGATAGTTGACGATTATGTAGATTTAGAGAACATGCTTCAAGGTATTGCAGATTCTGACGGAATGGAGTTTGGATTGTATGTAGAGTGCAACGATCAAAACGTTTTTGGATTTGTTAGGTATGTTCATAAAAATTCTGATGCTGAATCAAAAGGTGTAAAAAGGGGTATGCTTTTTAGTGAAATAAATGGAAATAGATTAACTCGAGACAATTATAGAGACCTTCTTTTCAATAATCAAAGTAACTCATATACAATAAAATTCTCACAGCTGAGTTACAATCAAAATAATCAATGTGCTAACATTATACCAGGCTCGGATAGCATAACTCTTGTTAAATCAAGGCTGGTTAAAAACCCTGTGCATATATCTAAAATATTAGAGGTTGATGGAAAAAAAATTGCATATTTAATGTATAATCAATTCTTAGGAGTAGTTGATTCTGAAAACAAAGATTACAACCTAGAGTTGAATAATATTTTTTCTAATTATAAATCAGAGAATGTTGATGAACTTATAATTGATCTAAGATATAATCCAGGTGGAAGAATTACTACATCTATTAATCTTGCATCTATGATTACAGGTCAATTTAATAATCAAATATTTGCTAAGGAAAGATGGAACTCTAAATTAATGAATTACTGGGAGGAAAATAACCCTGAAGCACTATTAAATAGATTTACTGATAAGCTTGATAACAATATTCCGATAAGCTCATTAAATTTAAACAAACTATACGTAATTACTACCTCAAGATCAGCATCTGCAAGTGAGTTATTGATTAATGGTCTTGACCCATATATTGATGTTATTCATATTGGAGATTATACTGTTGGAAAGAATCAGGGCTCAATAACAGTTTATGATTACATAAACGATTCTAGAGATAAAAACCCTAACCATAAATATGCAATGCAGCCAATAGTTTTAAAAATAGGAAATGTTGCTGGTTATACAGATTTTCCTGATGGTCTTACTCCTGATATAATTAAAAAGGAGTCAATATCCAATCCTGGAATTCTTGGAGACCCTGAAGAACCTCTTTTGAAAATTGCATTAGATAATATTAGAGGTATTCAAACTTCGATAAGTCAAACTGAGAATTATAAACAAATTGATAAGCCAACTGATGAAATTTATCAAAGAATAGAAATAAATAAGGAGACTATAGAATAGCTACTTGGTTAAGTACATTTTTCTTCTAGAATATAATTCAAAGAATTCATCATCATTTAAATCATCTATAAATAATATACTCTCACCGGTACTTTTCATTTCCGGACCAAGTTGTTTGTTAACATCAGGAAATTTATTAAAAGAGAATACAGGTTGTTTTATTGCATAACCTTTAAGTTCTGGCTTAAACTTAAAATCTTTTAACTTATTTTCCCCCAGCATTATTTTTGTTGCATAATTTACATAAGGCTCTTTATAAGCCTTAGAAATGAATGGAACTGTTCTGGATGCCCTTGGGTTGGCTTCAATAATAAATACCTTATCATCTTTAATCGCAAATTGTATATTAATTAAGCCAACTGTATTTAAAGCTAAAGCAATTTTTTTTGTATGGTCTCTAATTTGTTTTACAGTAAATTCACCAAGATTAAATACTGGAAGAGTTGCATTTGAATCACCAGAGTGGATTCCACATGGCTCAATATGTTCCATAATTCCAATAATATAGACATCTTCACCATCACATATAGCATCAGCTTCAGCCTCGATTGCTCCATCTAAATAGTGGTCTAATAATAACTTATTATTAGGAATTTTTGATAGTAGATCTACAACATGTTCCTCGAGTTCTTCTTTATTAATAACAATTTTCATTCCTTGACCACCTAATACATAGGATGGTCTTACTAGTATTGGAAAATTAAGTTTATTTGATAATTCAACAGCTTCTTTTGCACTTGTAGCAACTCCAAAGTCCGGATAAGGTATATTGTTATCTTTTAGCAAATTGGAAAAGCTACCTCTATCTTCAGCTAAATCAAGCGATTTAAACTCTGTACCAATAATCTTAATATTGTAACGATCAAGTTTTTCAGCAAGTTTAAGAGCAGTTTGACCACCTAATTGAACAATAACACCTTCAGGTTTTTCATGCCTAATTATATCATAAATATGTTCCCAAAATACTGGTTCAAAATACAGTTTATCAGAGATATCAAAATCGGTTGAGACAGTTTCAGGGTTACAATTTATCATGATTGTTTCATATCCACATTCACTAGCAGCAAGAACACCATGCACACAGCAATAATCAAATTCAATACCTTGACCAATTCTATTAGGACCAGAGCCTAAAACAACAATTTTTCTTTTATTAGACACAGAGCTCTCATTTTCAGAAAACTCAGTATTTTCATTAGTCTTTATTTTTTCTTCAAATGTAGAGTAGTAGTAAGGAGTTTGAGCAGGAAATTCAGCTGCACAAGTATCAACTAATTTATAGACTCTTTTGATATCTAATTCGTCTCTTTTATTATAAACTTCACTTTCAAGACATCCAAGCATATATGCAATTTGTCTATCAGCAAAACCTTTTTGTTTTGCTTCTAAGAGTAAGTCATAATCAATTTTGTCAATATTAGTTTTGGAAATCTCTTTTTCAAGAATGTGGAGTTCTTCATATTGTTTTAAAAACCACATATCAATCTTTGTCAAATCATATATCCTATCTAATGGAATACCTGCTTGAATAGCATCATAAATGACAAATACTCTATCCCAACTTGCATTTGTTAGTTTACTTATTATAGTGTTATAATCTTTATAACCTTTTCCATCTGCACCTAATCCGTTTCTTTTAATTTCAAGAGATTGAGTTGCTTTATGAAGAGCTTCTTGAAATGAACGGCCTATTCCCATAACCTCACCCACAGCTTTCATTTGTAAACCAAGAGTTCTGTCAGATCCCTCAAATTTGTCAAAATTCCATCTAGGGATTTTTACAATTACGTAGTCTAAGGTAGGTTCAAAAAGAGCAGAAGTAGATTTAGTGATTTGATTATTTAACTCATCTAGAGTATAACCTAGGGCAAGTTTAGCAGCAACTTTTGCAATTGGATACCCGGATGCTTTAGATGCTAATGCAGATGATCTTGAAACTCTTGGGTTAATTTCAATTGCAATAATATCTTCTTTCTCATCAGGACTTACAGCAAATTGAACATTACACCCACCAGCAAAATCCCCGATACTCTTCATCATTTTAATAGCCATATCTCTCATTCTCTGATATGTTGTGTCGGATAACGTCATAGCAGGTGCTACAGTTATTGAATCACCTGTATGGATACCCATTGGATCCATATTTTCAATTGTACAGATAATTACAATATTGTCATTCTTATCTCTTAGGAGCTCTAACTCATATTCTTTCCAACCTATTAAAGCCTTGTCGATTAATACTTCGTGTATAGGAGAAGATTCGAGGCCTCTAGTAAGTAAATCATTAAATTTTTCTTCCTCAAATACTATAGATGCTCCAGTACCTCCAAGTGTAAATGAAGGTCTAATTACCAAAGGAAAACCGAATTTTTGTGCAATTTCTTTACCTTTTAGAAAAGATGAAGCACTTTCAGCTGGAGCTACTGGAATATTAATTTCATTTAATAAGGTCCTAAACTTTTCTCTATCCTCTGTAATCTCAATTGCATCAATGTCAACACCAATAATATCAACATTAAATCTAGACCAAATCTCTTTTTCTTGAGCTTCAATACACAGATTTAAAGCAGTCTGACCTCCCATTGTTGGGAGAACTGCGTCAATATCATTATGGATTTCTAATATTTCAATTATGGATTTTGTTGTAAGAGGCTTTAAGTATATATGATCTGCCATGGAAGGATCAGTCATAATTGTAGCAGGATTAGAATTAATAAGAATAGTCTTAATTCCATCTTCCTTTAATGATCTCAAAGCCTGAGAGCCGGAATAATCAAATTCACAAGCTTGACCAATAATTATAGGTCCTGAGCCGATTATAAGAATTGATTTAATTTTTTTATCCTTGGGCATAAAATCACACTAAAATATAAAAAAAAAGGTGCCATAAAGCACCATCTAAAAAAAGTTATTAAAAATTATTTCTTATGACGAGATTCGTCTGATACAGATAATTTTTTTCTGCCTTTAGCTCTTCTACTAGCAAGAACTCTACGTCCATTTGCTGTAGACATTCTGTCCATGAAACCATGCTTATTTCTTCTTTTTCTCTTAGATGGCTGATAAGTCCTTTTCACAATTGTCTATTTAATCGGACGCAAATATAATATCTTTTTATTCAACTTCATATAAATATTTTTAAATTGTAAATTTGCACTAAATATGATACCAAAAATTATTAAGCTTATAGCATCTATTTCTCTTTTTGGATACGGAGTATACCAAATAACAGAAACATTTATAGGAAATGGAATTTTCCTAATTATTCTTTCAATTCTTCTAGTAGTTTTATATTTCAAAAATGAAGTTTTAATATTCGCTTTTTTAAGTTTAAGAAAACAAGATTTTGATAGAACTGAAAGAATACTAAAGCTAATTAAGAATCCAAAGTCTGCTTTAGTGAAGAAACAGCAGGGTTTCTATCATTATCTAAATGGCCTAATCCAATCTCAGAAAAATCTAACAATTGCTGAAAAACATTTCCGTGAAGCACTAAAACTAGGTTTAAGTATGAGTCATGATATTGCTATGGCTAAACTAAGTCTAGCTGGAATAATGATGCAAAAAAGGAGAAAAAGAGAGGCCCAATCATTACTAACTGAAGCAAAATCTTTCGATAAACACAATATGCTTACTGCTCAAATAAAGTTAATGCAAGAGCAGATGAAAAGAATTTAGTAATAGGTTTTTTTTATCAGAAATAGATTTTTTTTTATCTTTGCTGTCCGACTTTTTTATTTATGAGTGATATTACTATTGAAAATAATGAGTTTTTAAGGCAGTTTGAAGTCAAAGTTTCAGACTCATTAGCAAGAATAGAATACGCTGAACAAGAAAGAAAAATTTTCTTAACTAAAATTCACATACCTGATACAATTAAGGATAAATCTTTTGAAGAAGAATTCATAATTAAGGTTTTAGAATTTATTGAGAGTAAAAACCTGAGGGTTGTACCAACCTCCCCTAGAATTGCAGGTTTTGTTAGAAAAAACAAATCCTTTAAGCATTTATTACCTGTCGGAATAAAGCTTTAATTAAATTGCAAATCCTTCTGGATCAATTTCATTAAATTTCATTTGTTTAATGGTCCCTGCCAATTTTGGATCCCAAATTGTTCTAAAACGAATATAGTTTTCAGAGAAACCTTCTATATATCCATTCTTATTTTCTGACTCAAATAAAACATTATTTGTAGTACCAATATTACTTTTATAAAAATCAGATTTTTTTCTACTTGATAGAAGCCTCAAAAGCTTACTCCTTTTAGATCTAGTGTTTGGATTAACAATTCCAGGTAAAGTTATTGCGTGGGTATTGTCTCTTTCAGAATACGTAAATACATGGAGGTAGGACACATCTAGTGCCTCTATAAAATTCATGCTTTCTAAGAATTTATCATCGTCTTCTCCAGGAAAACCAACTATTACATCTACTCCGATTGAAGCCTCTGGCATTAATTCCTTAATCATTTCAATTCGACTTTTATATAAACTCGAATCATATCTTCTTCTCATTAGCTTTAACACAGAGTCACTTCCACTTTGAAGTGGAATATGAAAATGGGGAACAAATTTTTCACTTTTACTAATGAATTCAATTATTTCATTAGTCAATAAATTAGGTTCAATTGATGATATCCTAAACCTAATATTTGTTTCTAGATTTTCAATTTCTTTAATTAAATCGTAAAAATTATATTTATTATTTGACTCATGATTTTTACCAAAATCACCAAGGTTAATACCTGTAAGTACAATCTCTTTTATTTCTTGAGAATCAATTTTTCTTATATTTTCTAAGACATTATCTATGCTACCACTTCTAGATTTACCTCTTGCTAGTGGTATTGTACAAAAGCTACATTTATAGTCACAGCCATCCTGCACTTTTAGGAATGCTCTGGTTCTATGATTTAATGAATAGCTTTCTTTAAATAAGTTAACCTCATTTATATTACATGAATGAACTTTATTAGAGAGATCATTATCAATATTTTTTAAATAATCCAATAAGTTAAACTTATCTGATGCACCAAGGACTAAATCTACTCCATCAACATCAAGCAGCTCCTTAGGTTTTAATTGTGCGTAACATCCTATAGCAGCAATAAATGCATCTGGATTGATTTTTTGTGCCTGCTTTACATAATACTTGAATTTTTTATCTGCATTTTCCGTCACAGAGCATGTATTAATAACGTATGCATCTGCATGATCATTAAAATCAACAATTTCGTAATCGTTTTCTTTTAAAGATTTTGATATATATGAAGATTCAGAAAAGTTTAATTTACAACCTAGTGTATAAATAGCAACAGAGGAAATCTTTCTTTTAGACTTAGAAGATGCAGTTATTGAAGACAAAACTTGGATTTTTAAGAATCAGATTCTTCTTCTGAGGATTCAGAAGTAGCCTCTTCAGCGGGTGCCTCAGCAGTAGCCTCTTCAGCGGGTGCCTCAGCAGTAGCCTCTTCAACAGGTGCCTCAGCAGTAGCCTCTTCAAC
>LUMP01000016.1_pt1 | contig 49171 bp, 47 predicted proteins | sample 729641 | NCBI WGS metagenome assembly LUMP01 (sample SAMN03860260, study PRJNA289734) | marine metagenome | biome: seawater column; feature: ocean; material: water; isolation source: Red Sea water column Station 12 - depth 47m | place: Saudi Arabia: Red Sea | collected 2011-10-15 | depth 47 m | reverse complement strand
CCTGCATAACGAATGAGATTATCTTCTACCCATATTGAAGAGTCTTCAATCAAGTTATCAGTTGTTCCATCAAACAATCTTATGTTTGTTATAAGCATTTTAATTCCTTTTAATTATCCAATCTAAGCAGTTTTTTTGCATTGCTTGTTAAATCTGGTGCAAAATCTTCTAACTTTTTAGGTGTATCCCATCCACCAAAATTGGTGCCATAAACTAATCTATCCTCGCCAATTAAGTCAAATAACATTTTTTGTGATTTTTCTCCATGAACATGCGCATCAAACCATAAACGCTTGAGTTCATTGACAAATCCATTCTTTTTAACTCCTTCTGGCGCCCAATCTCTAAACTCAGACATTTCAGAAAAACGCTCAATCAAATAAGGCATTGCTCCACCGCCATGAGAAATACATATATCCAAATCAGGGTGTCGATCTAAAACCCCCCCAATTATTAGTGTAGCAACTGCTAGAGTTTCTTCATAAGCATAACCTAGCATTATACTCATATCATATCTTCCCATTCTCCAGTCATCAGGACCTTCAGCACCACCTGTAGATGCAGGATGTAAAAATAGAGGGACATCTAGATCTATAACAGTTTTATAAAAGTCATCCAGTCTTGGATCATCGAGACCGAAAGGATAATCAGTTCCTGTTGAAACAGCTGAAAGACCAAGCTCATTAATAGACCGCTCGAGTTCTATACATGCAGCATCAACATCCTGCATTGGGAGAGTGGCTGATCCAAGGAGTCTATCTGGATATTCTTGAATTGACTCTACCATTGCATCATTATGAATCTTACAAAATTCGTTAGCGATATCACCTTCGATTCTATGAAACATAGTTAATGGATTTGGCGATAAGAGCTGTAAATCAATTCCTAGCTTATCCATTGCTTCTATTCTCAAGTTATTTTCCATGAAAATAGTTCCTTCATATTGCATAGGCTTCATTTTGTATGAACCAATTCGAAAATATGGAACTCCATTTTCATCAAGCCCTGTATCTGGACCATATTTACCAGCTTTACCAAAAGCTTTACCTAAAACAATATGTGCATGGGTATCTATTACATTTATTGTCATTTCAATTAATCATCCGCAAATAATACTGTTCTAGGATTACCATCTTCATCATAAACAGATTTATGTTTATCAATTAAATACATTTGATTTTCAGTTTCTCTTATTCCCACAGAATTAAGGGCTTCAACCATTTCAAGATATGTATGATGTGTGAAATGAGCCACTAGTGATTCTTCATCCTTCCAAAGTTCATAAACCTGAATTCTGTTAGGAACAGCGGGATCTGCAGCAAAACAATAACTGATACAGCCTTCTTCCTCTGTGCGCGTTGCCATCTGTATGTCTTTAGTGAGAGATACCGCTTTATCTCTGTCAGCTTCTGTTTCAAAGTCTAAAGTTGCTGAAATAATAATCATTTGTTTCTCCTATTCAAAATAGCTTTCAATCATTTCGTGAAATCTTCTAATGCGTTTTTCTTGTCCTGCAAAGTAAGCTCTATTAAAACCTCTTGATCTAAGCCCATGCTGCTGAAGAATAAATACTGCAGTATCTTGATCAATTGTTTGTCCTAGACTTTTTTCACCTAAATCAAAAACATCTCGATCAGCGTATTCACCTCTCTTAGATACACCAACAGTGGTTCTGACCGGTGCATCTTCATTATCTGGATCACTAGAATACCACCAGTTATCAAAAACACATTTTTCAGGATCAGTTGGATGAGGTTTTGCTCTTAAAAAGTGAAATCCATCAGCCCATAGTGAAACTGCAAAATTTGGAAATAATGTATAATGAAAGGCATCAGTAAGTTGTTCATCTCTTAAATTCTTATAATGAGTGTAACCTCTTTCAGTTCCTTTATCTCTCTTTGCTTTTTGAATTGCCTCACGTGTTTCATGACCTTTTCCTGAGTAATCATCTGGGTTCATACCCCATTCCTGCATAACAGAATAAAGTGGGTCCTCAATTGTTCCGTCCTCTTGCATTGAACCATAACCAGCTCTCATTATCATTCTATTGTGCCCTTCATCGGATAGATCAAATTGTGTATTTCTGTAGCTAGTATCAACTCCACTTGGCATTCTTCTTTTTGTAACGGCTCTTTCAGGAGCATGTACGGTTGGTAAATGATAAGATTCATTGAAGTTATCGAGAATTATCTTCCAATTACAGGGAACATTAACAGTTTGTGCAACATATCTTTTCCAGTTATGGATTTCATAAGCTTTCCAGTCATCCCAAACTGGACCAAGCCATTCTTTTAATGGAGAAGCATTTTTATCCATATTAATCCATATAAAACCAGCAAAAGTTTCAGTTTTTACCTCCTCTAATTTTAATTTCCCACATGGATTTCCTTCAGGAAAATCCTCTGCATCTTGAGCCTCAATTAATTCACCATCTATTCGCCATTGCCATCCATGATAGGGACATTTAAAGGTTTCTGCACTTCCTAGATCATTAAATGTTAAACGAGCGCCCCTGTGTTGACATACATTATAAAAAGATCTGATCTTGTTATCATTTTGTCGTATCATCAAGAAGCTCTCTCTACCAAATTCTTCCATTTGATAATCACCAGGCATTGGAATTTCATCTTCTCGTCCCATAAGTAACCAGACTTTTGGCCACATATGTTTCCATTCCTTGTCCATAAATTCTTTTGAATGATATCTATTGCCATCAACATCCAAACCCTTAAGGTCCGGGTTTTCCCATGATGGGCTATTACTCTTGTACCATTCTAAATCTGTTACACTCATTAATAAACCTTTTGCTATTTCCCCTTAAAAACTGGTTTTCTTTTTTCTTCACTTGCTTTAATTGCCTCTGCATGGTCTTCACTCGTTCTTGCAAAAGCCATATGAGACGATATTAAATCAAGACTTGATAATAAATCCATATTTAAATTTTGATAAATTAATCTTTTAATTACTCTCACAGGAATAGGAGCTTGATCTAGAACATTTTTTATCCATTTTATTGTTTCCTCCATTAGGATGTCATCATCAAAGACTTTATTAACTAAGCCAATTCTCAAGGCTTCATCTGATTTAACTATGTCTGTTGACCAAAACAATTCTAAAGCTTTAGATGCACCTACAATTCGCGGAAGAAAATAAGTCCCGCCATTACCTGGAACAAGACCAAAGGCTGCATATGAGGCTCTAAAAAATGCGCTTTTTGCAGCAAATCTTATGTCACAATGTAAGCTCATATCCATTCCTGCGCCTGTAGCCATCCCATTTACAGCGGCTATTATTGGCTTTTCTATTTCGGCTGTTTTTTTTGCTACTCTTTGAAAATGATCCCAAAAATGATTTTTTGTTTCAAGGGGATCAATTTTATTGTTTGCTCCTAAGTTAGCTTTATCACCACCTGCACAAAAGGCATCGCCAGCACCAGTAAGAATAATTGCTTTCACTTCCTTGCTTTCTTTGCACTCATCAAGAGCACTTACCCATAGATTTATCATTTCCTTATCAAGGGCATTCTTTCTTTCAGGTTTATTCATAGTTATTTTTGCAATATTATCTTCAATATCAAGAGTTAAAGTTCTTTCACTCATTTATAATCCTTTTAAAAAGTTGTATTCCCAATTCCACCATCTATTACTAAGCTTTGTCCTATTACATAAGATGCTTGCTCACTACAAAACATAGCTACGAAGGATCCTAAGTCATCAGATGATCCAAATTTTTTTGCTGGTATTTTCCAATGATTAACAAATTTTTCAATTTCTTCATCATATGTTGTCCCGTTTTCTTCCGCCAATTTATTATATCTATCTGCAATACTAGCGGTATGATGCATCCCTGGAAGAATGTTATTAATGACAACATTGTGTTTAGCAACTTTTTTTGAGACAGCTACAGAATAATTAACAAGGGCTGCACGAGGAGGTCCAGATAAAATTCTAACTTCTGTTGGTGTTTTGGCTGCTCCAGTTCCAATATTTACTATTCTTCCCCATTTCCTCTCAACCATACCAGGAATAATTGCCTTCATAAATTCAACTGGACTGAGAAGAGCCACATCAAGAGTTTGTCTCCATTCCTCTGTAGAAACTTTTTCATAACTATAAGTAAAGGGAGGTGGTGTACATGTTCCAACTAATATATCTGGATCTGGGCAAGCGGCTAAGATCCTTTCTCTTCCTTCATCTGAACTATGATCTGCTATTATAGGCTTAACACTTACACCTGTGGCTTTTACTATTTCTTCACAGGTTTCTTCTAACCTTTTTTCTCCCCTTGCTGATATATAAAGATCAACACCTTCTTTTGCTAATGCAAGTGCACTTCCTTTTCCCATACCGGCGCTACCGCCATTTATAATGGCTTTCTTGCCTTTAATTCCTAAATCCATAGTTATTCCCCATATATTTTTATATTGAAACACGATACTTTTATAAAATTCAACATTTAATAATTGCTAAGGACTTTTATATAGCTAAAATGCTTATCTTTATTGAGGGTTTTTAACAAAATGCAAAATAATTATGATGTAATAATTCTAGGTGCTGGAGCTAGCGGTATGACTGCCGCTTTAGCAGTTCATGAGAATGGTTTGTCTGTTGGGTTATTTGAAAAACAAGATATTGTTGGAGGTACCGCAGGTGTTTCAGGTGGTATTATTTGGGCCCCAATGAATAGTCATATGAAAGAGAAGGGTATAGAGGATAATAGATCTATGGCTATAGACTATTTTATGTCGCTATCAAATGGAGAAATAGACTCTACTAGATTGGAATCTTTTATTGATAATTGTGCGGAAGCTATAGATTTTATAGAAGAAAAAACCGATGCAAGTTTTTATGTACTAGATGGATATCCTGATTATTATTTAGATAGACCTGGAGCAATCATAGGCGGAGGTCGAGCTCTAGACAATAAGCTTTTTGATTATTGTGAATTAGGTGATTGGGCAAATAAAGTAAGAAATAATGGCATGCCTATCCCTATGACTCTTGGAGAAACTCCTTTGGGTGGTGGAACAGGAGTTGTAGATGAAAAAATAATGAATGATAGAATATCAAAGGACTCACGAGGCATGGGACAAGCCTTAGTAGGCGCACTTCTTAAAGGCTGCTTAGATAGAGGTATTATTCCAGAATTAAATGTTCATACAAATAAATTACTAAAAGAAAATAATCGAATTATAGGTATTGAAATTGAAGAAAATGGTAAATCAAAGGAAATTTTTGCTGACAGGGGAGTAATCATAGCTACTGGTGGCTTTGAGTGGAATGAAGAATTAGTTAATAATTTTTTAAGAGGGCCTTTGAATGCGCCTGCATCCCCTCCGGGTAATGATGGAGACGGTTTATTGTTGGCCCAAGAAGCCGGAGCGTCTCTTGGAAATATGACAAGCGCATGGTGGTCTCCTGTTTTATCCGTTCCAAACGATAATTGGGCAGAAGGTAATCAGAAGTCATCCCCAATATTAATTGAACGAACATTGCCACATACTTTGATGGTTAATAAGGCTGGAAAAAGATTCTGTAATGAGGCAACCAATTATTCTGCAATGGCAGGTGCATTTCATTTTTTTGATCCGAATGAATATGGTTACCCTAATCTACCAGCATGGATAATATTTGATTCAAATTTTAGAGAAAAATATCCCTTCGTAAATATTTTTCCAGGAGCAGAAGATCCTGATTGGTTTATTAAAGCTGAAAGTATTGGAAATTTGGCTGAAAAATTAGAAATTGATCAAGACTCATTGATCTCAACAGTAGATAACTTTAATAAATATGTTGAAAGTGGCGACGATCTTGATTTTGGGAGAGGTAAAAGTGACTATGATTCCTTTTATGGTGATAGGTCTCAATCAGGCGTTTATACAACTCTTGGAGTAGTTGAGAAAGCTCCATTCTTTGCGGTGAAGCTAGATATTGGTGCGTTGGGTACTAATGGCGGAATGAAAACAGATGAATATGGAAGAGTGATTTCGGCATCAGGTAAAATTATTGATGGTCTTTATACAGTAGGGAATGCAATGGCCGGGAGCACTGGATCAGTATATGCGGGTGCTGGAGGAACATTAGGCCCAGCCCTAACCTATGGCTATCTCGCCGGTAATCATGTGGCGGGTAAAAATTTTGGAGTTAAGGAGTAAATATGGAAAAAGTTTTAGTATATGGAGCAAGCGGTGACCAAGGTATTCCATTGGTTAATGGATTAATTCAAAAGGGATATAAAATTAGAGCAGCTTCAAGATATCCAGAAAATTACAAAAGTGAGATTGAAGGTGATGTAGAAAGTGTAAAAGCCGATCTTTTTGATGTTAACACCCTTATGGAAGCTTCCAAGGATATAGACTGTATTGCTATGAATTTACCTTTTGTCTTTGATAGAGATATAGCTAAACAGTGGGGTGAAAATATTACACATGCCGGAAGAGAAATGGGAGTTAAGAAAATTGTTTTTAACACCAGTTGTTATGTTGCCCCTAACGATAATGGTTTAGCTGCTCATGATGGGCGAAGAGAAATAGAAAAGTCTATGGCTGAAAGCGGAATGGATTACGCAGTTATTCGGTCTGTAGTATTTATGGATAATTTATCAAGATTTTGGGCTAAACCATCCATAGTTAAAAGTGATATTTTTGCATATCCATGCAGTGAAACACTAAAAATATCATGGATATGTCTAGAAGATGTAGCTGCTTTTATGGTTGCAGCATTATCAAATAAAGATGTAAAGGCTGACAAAATTACTGTTGGTGGACCTGAAATTTTACTTGGTAGCGAGGTCGCAGAGAGATTTTCAAAAGTTCTTGGAAGAAAAATTACTTTTCAAAGTCTTGAGCCAAATACTTTCGCTAGACAAATGAGTAAACTTGTTACTGGGTCTGAAGAATATGAAAAACCATCTATATATGGTGGAATGGCGGCTTTTTATAGGTGGTATAACGAACAAAATCCATCCCCATTAGCTATTGAAATGAATGATTTGTATGAAAAATTTTCAATAACACCTACTTATTTTGAAGACTGGATAAAAAAACACGATTGGGATAACATTTAATGATAACTTAAATAGGTTTAATAAATGTCTGAAAGTAATGTTGAAAAATATAGCTTCCTAGATCCACTAATAAATAGTGATCCTTATGAGTTCTATGGAGTTCTCCATAAAGAGCAGCCAGTATATAAAATCCCTGAGGTTGGGATTTATATGCTCACAAAATACGATGACATCAGAATGGCTTTGAAAGATTATGAAACATTCTCAAATGATGTTAGCGTGGCAACAAGAGGTGAATTTTCATCTTTGCACCAGGATATTCTTGTTGATGGAGGAGGCTGGGAGCATGTTCAGACTCTACAAAGAACTGATCCTCCAGTTCATAAAAGATATCGAAAACTCGTTGATAGAGTTTTTACTAAGAAAAGAGTAGATGAATTATTGCCACATCTCGATGAGGTGGTGAATGAGTTAATAGACAATTTTATTGAAAAGGGTAATTGTGACTTTAATGATGAATTTGCAATGAGAATGCCAGGTATTATTATTGCAGAACAATTAGGTTTATCTAGAGATAATGTTGCAACCTTTAAGAAATGGGCTGACTCAATGCTTGGTGCAAGCAGAGCTCCTATTGCAACTAAAGAAGAGGTAACTGCAAATGCAAATATTGAGCTAGAGGCCCAGCTCTTTTTGGCTGATGTTTTTGAAGATAGAAGGAAAAACCCTAAAGAAGATTTAATGTCTGCTATGGTCCATGCGCATGGTGATGATGAGGAACCATTATCAATGCATGAATTACAAAACCTAATGCATCAATTAATTACTGGAGGATATGAAACTACACAAAGCGCAATTAATCATGGAATGTGGGCACTTATTAGGTTTCCTGAGATTGCCGATAAGATTAATGAGGATGACTCTCTTCTAAAACCTTTTACAGAAGAGGTTCTCAGATGGGAAAGTCCAGTTCAATTTCTTCTTAGAAGAACACAAAAAGATGTTGAAGTATCTGGCACCATGATACCAAAAGACTCAATGGTTATGATGGGTTATGGACCAGCTAACAGAGATGAAAGTAAATTTTCTTGTCCTCATCAATTTAAATTAGATAGGGAAGGTGTAGGTGCTCATGTAGCATTTGGTTCAGGAGCTCATCATTGTCCAGGTGCATTATTGGGAAGACAAGAAATGATGAGATCTTTTAAATTCCTTATAAAAAGATTGAAAAATATAAAACTTGATAAACCACTTCAAGAGCCTGTGCATAATTTCAGTATGTTTTTTATGCCAATGAAAGAATTCTTTATAACTTTTGATAAAAGATGAATATCAAATTTATCTTTGGTACGCAGGATCCTGACGGCTTCTGCTTGCAGTAGGCCCTGCGGCCTCAAGTTGACCTTTTTCATTTGCTGGCTCAAAGCGTACCCAATCGTGAACCCCCTGTCTTTTAGCTATTTTCCATTCACCATTTCTTCTCTCAAAACGGTCAATATATCTTCCGCTTACAAAAACATCTTCATCAATAGATGAGTCATGTTCAGCTAAAAAACCCATATCAGATTCTTTTCCTTTTGCAATTCGATGGTATGCAGTCCAGTAAGCCTCTGACCATGCTGTATCCCCATCCACTTCTATAAGTAGGTTACCAACTAAGTGTTGTGTGAATTCCATTTCCGATAAAATATCAAATGCAAAATTACAAAAATCTGATGAAGGACCTTCATATTCACCGTGGTGATGTATGGAGTCCGCGTGGAATACAGATTCTAATAACTCTCGATCCATTCTGTCTATTGCACGACAATATTTATAAACAACATCAGCAATCTCAATCTTATCTGCAGCAAGTTTTAGTTTTTCATCCATAGCTTTCAAAACTCCAAATTATTTATCATTAAAAAGATACTTATCTATATTTTCATGGAAAAATCTTATTCTATTTTCTTGAGCCGGCATATAATCACCGATATAACCTCTTGAGCTCAATCCTTTTTGTTGGCTAGTCCAAATAGCAACATCTTCAGAAATACCATCACCGACATCAACTTCTGTATGATGTCCAGTTATATGGGGAATTTTGGTATTTATCGCAGTCTTCTTTTTCAGCATATGAGAGTAATATTCATCTACTCCCTTTGGAAATAGAGTAAGGTACCAATAATCAAAATAACATTTAGTTGGATCTGTTGGATGAGGGGTGCCTCTTAACCACTGCATTCCGTCAGGTTTTACACTGAATGACATATTGGGAAAAATTGTATAGTGATGATGATCAGTAAGTTGTGTATCTGAGAATTTACTAAAATCGTATCCTTTGTCTTTATCCAATTTCCTCTTTTGTTTCTGGAGATCTTCTCTTATGTCTAATAATCTACCTTTATAGTCGTTTGCATCCATTTCCCAATATTCGATTGCTGGAGCAATAGCTTCCAATACTTTCTTTTCTTCATCATACACACTCTTGCTGGGAATATATCCTGGCATAAGCATCCTTGCGTGCATGCTGTCATACATATCGAATTGACATGAATAATACTTTTCATCAGAAAAATATTTTAAAGCTGGGTGAACATATGGAGTATGATATGATTCATTAAAATTATCTTGTACGCATTTCCAATTCCAGTCACCTTCAACAGTAACCCAATGCGTTCTAATCATTTCGGATATTGGATAATTTTCCAATTGATCCATAACAGGATGCAGATAATCTTTTAAAGATTTTGAATTCGGATCTAGATTAAAGAAAATAAAACCAGCCCATATTTCAGTTTTAATCTCAACAAGATTTCTTTTTCCACATGGTGAGCCTTGAGGAAAATCTTCTTCATCTGGAACATATTCTAATGTCCCATCAAGACCAAACTTCCAAGCGTGATAGGCGCAAGAAAAGCCATCTAAGTTTCCATCTTCAACTTGGACTAGTTGGTTACCTCTATGCTGACAAACATTATAGAAACATCTTATCTTAGAATCTTGACCTTTTGCGCACAGGATTGACTCTCTTCCAAAATCAAAAGTAAAAAAATCACCAGGGTTTTCAAGTTGTTGTTCTAAACCTGCAACCTGCCAAACTTTAGTGAATAATTTTTCCCACTCTAGCTCCATAAATTCTTTCGAAGTGTATCTATTCCCTAGAATTGGTTTGCTTCCTAATTTCGGTTCTGGAGCTTTGACAGTATCTGCTCCAAAGAATGCCTCAGATTTCGATGCTATTTTATCCATAATAAAAAGTCCCCTAATTTACTAATCCACATACTAAACCAATTAAATATTTAATTTAAATAAAATTTTCTATTATTTTGAACTTGTTAATGAGACAGGACTATCTGACATTGAATTAAGATATGCAATTAAATTTGCCCTGTCTTTATCTTTTCTCAAGCCCACAAAGGCCATAGAATTTCCTGGGGCATACTTTTTAGGACTTTTAAGCCATAGATTCATATCGTCAATCGACCAAATCCCACCAAGTTCTTTAAGAGCATCAGAATAGTTAAAACCAGTAGCCTCAGCTTTAGCTTTTCCTAGAATAGCCCATAAATTAGGACCAATTCTATTTCCGCCTCCTGAATTAAAACCATGACAAGCTGTGCATTTTGAAGAAACTTTTTTACCTGCATCAATTGAGGCTATTGCGAGCAATTCTTCAAATGTTAATTTGGGTTTCTCTGGAACAATTACATCTGCCGTTGTTGTTTCTGTTGTTGAAGCTATTTCTGAGATTCCAATGTCACCATAGGAAAGCCTTATTGTCTTTAATAAGTTAAGTTTTTTTTCAGCAATTAATATCTTATCTTCAAGCTCATCTGTATTTAAAATTCTATGTGATTTACCACTTAAGAGAAAGTTTAGCGCAGTTTGTTCTTCGCTTATTTTTTTATCCAGTTCTTGGGCTGTGATTATTGTTTTGAAATGATTAACAAATCTTAACTGCCTTTCAAGTTTTTTTTCTAAGTTATCTCTACCCAGTACAGTGTGAGTAATATTAATCTCATTATTGGGCTTTGATTTTTGAGAAAAATAACTTTCATCAATAAAATCAATGTTAGCAAATAATTCATCTTTTGATGGTGGGTTTATTGACTCAACATAGAACAGGTTATCGCTAATCCTTACAATCCCTATAACTAGTAAGAGAGTAATAGAGATAGCTATAAAACCTTTTATTATTGTATTTATATTTAAATTCATGCCGTTTTCTATAACAATATTTGTTGTATTTGTAGATAATTAAATTAGACAATTTAATTAAACTACTTAATAAGTTTAAATTAAAAGAATAGCAATATGAAAAATTTAATAATTATACCTTCTCGTCTAGAGTCTTCAAGGCTGCCAAATAAACCTCTTGCAGATATAAATGGGGAACCTATGATTGTTCAAGTATTCAATAGGGCTAGGGAAGCTAATATTGCAAATGTTATTGTCGCAGCAGGCAATATCGAAATTAAAGAGGTGATAGAAAATGTTGGCGGGGAAGCAATTCTAACAAAATCTGATCATGCATCAGGTTCTGATAGGATATATGAAGCCCTCAATTTATACGATAAAGATTCTAGTTACGATAATGTTATTAATTTACAGGGGGATTTACCAAATATAAAAAAAGATGCATTAACCAAAATAGTTTCCCTTTTAGATTCTAGTAACTCTGATATTTCTACCTTAGGTGTTAAAATTTCATCTGATCAAGAAATTTTAAACCCTAATATTGTAAAGGCCTATATTAAGAATCTTTCAGAGAATAATATTGTTGATGACTTTGATCGGAGTTTTGATTTAAGTAAAAAAGATTTTCTATATCATCATATTGGAATATATGGTTATAAGAGAAATGCGCTTGAGGCTTTTATTGGTTTAAATCAGTCTAAAGCTGAAATAGATAGAAAACTAGAGCAAATGAGGGCTATCGAAAATGATATGAAGATAGCTTTGGGTTTAATAGATGAATTACCTATAAGTGTAGATACGCAAGAAGATCTTGAAGCTGCAAGAAGAATTATGGTTTTATAATGGTTAAAAAAATTGGATATCAAGGTGAGGCAGGTGCAAATTCGCACATTGCCTGTAATATTTATGACAATGATGCATCTCCTATTGCTTTAAAAACATTTGATGAAGTGTTTATATCTCTTGAGAAAAAAGAAATTGATTTAGCAATGATACCTATTGAAAATACAATTGCGGGTAGAGTTTCTGATATCCATAGACTCATGCCAACCTCAAATGTAAATATAATAGGGGAAACCTTCTTAAAAATTAATCATTGTCTGATGTCATTAAAAGAGTCATCCCTTAAAGATATAAAAATTGTTAGAAGCCATGAAATGGCATTAAGTCAGTGCCGAAATTCAATTGTGAATCTTGGTTTAGAACCCGTTGTAAGTGCTGATACAGCCGGTTCAGCTAGGGAAGTTTCCGATTTAAAAGATATTTCGATTGCTGCTATAGCCTCACCATTGGCAGCTGAAATTTATGATCTTAAAATTTTAAAAGAAGATATGGAGGATGCTGGACATAATACAACTAGGTTTTTAATTCTTTGCAAAGATAAAATCATACCTGATAATAATGATGGTCAATTCATAACTACATTAGTTTTTAAAGTAAAAAATGTTCCATCTGCTTTATATAAGGCACTAGGTGGTTTTGCTACTAATGGTGTCAATATGCTTAAACTTGAAAGTTATCAAGTTGATGGAAGTTTCCAATCTACTCAGTTTTATACTGATTTAGAGGGTCATATAGATTCTGAGGAAATTAAAAGTGCAATTGACGAATTAAAATACTATTCCGAAGAAATTAAGATTTTAGGAGTATATCCATCTTCTAGATAAGAGAATCAAACTCAATTTGAACTGTAAGCTGTGTAATATGTGTGAACCAAGATTAATATTATTAATACACATATTAATTCTAGTATGATTAATTGATGATTAGAAATATCAATAAATTTTTTTAGATTATTTTGGAGGGAACAATGATTGATACTGGAAATACAGCTTGGATAATTACAGCAACCGCATTGGTTTTATTTATGACCTTACCGGGTTTAGCTTTATTTTATGGGGGTCTAGTTCGTTCAAAAAATGTTTTATCGGTATTAATGCAATGTATTTCTGTTGCATGTTTAGCTTCTGTTCTATGGCTTGTTATTGGGTATAGTCTTGCTTTCGGTGATGGTAATCAATGGATTGGTGATACTTCCAAAATGTTTCTTTCGGGTGTGGGCAGAGATACACTATCAGGAGATATTCCTGAGACAGTCTTTTTTGCTTTTCAAATGACCTTTGCAGTAATTACTCCAGCACTGATAGTAGGCGCTTATGTTGAAAGAATAAAATTTTCTGCTGTTTTATTATTTAGTGGTTTGTGGCTACTTGTAGTTTATGCCCCTGTTACACATTGGATATGGGCTGGAAATGGATGGTTGTATCAAGCGGGTCTATTAGATTTTGCTGGCGGACTTGTTGTCCATTTGACAGCGGGTTCATCTGCTCTTGTTTTAGCTGCAATGCTAGGACCTCGTTCAACATTTCCTTTACAAGTTGATCCACCGCATAATCCTGCAATGGTAATGATTGGAGCATCTATGCTATGGGTTGGATGGTTTGGATTTAATGCAGGTAGCGCGCTTGCTGCTGATGGAAATGCAGGTATGGCATTGGTTGTAACTCATATTTCTGCTGCTACAGCTTCACTTGTTTGGATGATAATGGATTGGTCAAAATTTGGAAAACCTACTCTAATAGGTTTAGTAACTGGTACTATTGCCGGTCTTGCATCAATAACTCCAGCATCAGGATCTGTTGGACCTATTGGAGCTTTGATAATAGGTGGTTCAGCCGGTATTATTTGCTATTTATTTGTAAATATCGTCAAAAATAAATTAAGAATTGATGATTCACTTGATGTTTTTGCGGTTCATGGAATCGGAGGATTGTTAGGTATTTTATTGGTTGCATTTTTAGTAGATTCAAATATTGGCGGAGCAGGTTATGCTGAAGGTCTTAATGCAATTTCACAACTTTTAATTCAATTAAAAGGAACAGTTGCAGTATTAGTGTTATCAGTGGTTGCCAGTATAATTATTATTTATGTAGTTAAATTTACAGTTGGCCTAAGAGTCGATGAAAGTTCTGAAGTTGAAGGGCTTGATATATCTTCTCATGGAGAAACAAACGGTTAAACTAATTTTATTTTAGTTGAGTAATCCATTCACTTATTAATGGAATTACCTCTTCATGCTTAAGATTTCTACTTAACTCTGGCATCATTACACCTGGATCAGTTGAGTTCATTCGATACAGAAGAATTGATTCATCTGGTTTTCCAGGATTAATAATGTATTTTAGTCCTCCGCTTCCTCTGCCTGCAGCAACCGGAGATTTATAAAAACCTAGAATGGAATTATTGGTTTCATCTAAATTTAGAAAAAAACCTGAATTATTTGCTGAGGCACCTTTTTGATGACAATGCGCACAGTTAGCATCGAGGTATGACCTTGCTCTATCTGATATATTATAATTTATGTCATCCCAAATGGCTGGATTTTCGTTCAATATATTAGGTATATTTTTTAATAAATTTCTTTTTTGCCAAAAATCTATCTGATTTGCTTTACCATTTTGATAATTGAAATCAATATTCATATTACGGCCTTTTGGTCCAATAGGTTGAATTTTTTCATTAATCTCATGACAGGATTTACATTGATTTACATTTGGCGCTCTGTATCGGACAAATTTTTCTTCCCCTTTTTCTGATATCCAACTGACATTAAAAGTATGTCCAGTATATTTAAGATATGCATTTGTCTGCTCATCATTCCAAATATAACTTATTGGCACCCAACCAAAATCATTTTTAACTAAAAGTCTTGTTTCCAATAACTTAAAACCTTCCTCAAGATTTCTTTCATCAATTGGGTATGCAAAAGTTTTGATTATTGTTGTTCCTATTGGAAATTTAAACACACTACCATATGAATATTCTGCTGCTTTATTTTCTGGTATGTGAACAAAACGAAATTTATAAGAATAATCTGAGAATAATGGATTAGCTATTTTATATGGTATTACATTATCTGCCGGTATTTGTTTTTTTATATCCTTAAAAAAATTATATTCTGACAAATTTTTGTAAGGTTCTGCAAAACTAGCTGAACTAAATAAAATTAAAAAAAATAAAAAAAAACTAATTTTATTTTTGGTTATTGCCATATTTTTTCAAACTTGACTGGAGTTATAGGAATTTTTTCACCTTTATAATCATCATAATTTACTTTTGGCTCATGATACCAAGGCAGTAAAGCATATGTCATGAGGTTAAGATTTATCATATCTGTCTTTCCACCTTTAGTTCTATTATCGCCTAAAATTAACCTTTCTTGTTTTTTTAATCCCAACCACTCAGGAAAATTAGTGACACCATCCCAAATAATTTCTGGAGCTTTATCCTTAGTTAAGAAGGCGATGGGTTCAGCCCTTTTAGAGTCAACAGAATAACCATTATTGTTTAGTTGATTGTTAGTTATATAAATTCTATTTGGTAGCGGATTATATTTATCATCCTCATATTCCTCTAGATAGCTAACCACTAAAATACCTGCCGTTGCATTACCTTCTATAAAATTTTCTTCTAATATAACATTCTCATTTGCCATTACCATTATCCCGGTCCCATTGGGTGTTTTTCCAACAATATTTCCCTCGGGAGCAAAATTCGGTGTATCGTTATTTATAACTTTATTATTTTTTACTAAAATATCATGACCACCTTGTTGAGGAAGATTTGGTAAATCAAATATTAATATACCTCCAGTATTATGGTGAGCAGTATTATTGATTACTTCAGCATAATAACTGTTTTCAATTTCTATTCCGGCTACATTAAATTTTGCTTCACTATTTAATACTTTTATTCTCTCAGATTGACCAACATAGATACCTGCATCAGATGCGCCTATTGCTACGCAACTATCGATTAATACATCTTTGCTTTCAACAGGATATAAGCCATAAGCACCATTTGAGGATTTCGGTCCACTTGTCCACTCCACTCGAATTCTTAAAAATCTAATGCCATTAGCTTTTTTTACGACTATTGCATCGCCAATAGTATCTTCAACTGCAAAATCCCTTAATGTTACACCATCACTTGTAACGAGTAACCCCTCAGCTCCTGACTTTTGATTTTTAAAAGATAAAATAGTTTTGTCTAATCCATCTCCAGATATTGTTACATTATTGATATCCAATGAAAGTCCATCTTCAAGTTCATAATAACCAGATGATAGATGTATATTGTCGTTTGGCTGCGCCATTATTAATGCTTCTTGAATTCTATCATAAGCATCAGGTCCCGGATCAATAATTACTTTTCCATACAAAAAATTTGAAATAAATATGACAAACATAAAGCAAATTATTTTAATTTTCATTACTTACTCTCTACAAAGCCTTTAATTAGATGATGAGCTATCGCCATAGGAGGCGGCACAAAAAATTCATTATTTATACCATTTAAAGTATTTTTAAGTTCTTCTTTAGTAAACCATCTACCCTCATCGAGTTCCACTTCATCTAATTTAAAATTATCTGTTTTTGACTCGGCAATATAACCTATCATTAAGGAATTTGGAAATGCCCAAGGTTGACTAGAATGGTAGTTTGCCTCAATAATTTCTATTCCTGCCTCTTCTTTTAATTCTCTAGCCACCGCTTCTTCTATGGATTCACCAGGCTCAATAAAACCGGCAAGTGCAGAATACATTCCAGGAGGAAACCTTTTTTGTCTACCTAAGAAAGCTGTATTTTTATAAGTGGCAAGCATAATTACAACTGGATCTGTTCTTGGAAAATGTTCTGTCTTACAATTCATACAAACTCTTTTATAGCCTGCTTCAACCATTGTACTTTCTGCTCCACATTTTGAACAAAATTTGTGGCTCTTATTCCATTCAAAAATTGCCTTAGCTTGACCTAACATTGCCAACTCACCTGCATTAATTGCTTGAGGTGCTAATACCATGAGATCTTCAAATTCACCAAGAGTAGCAAGGTTTAAAACTTCTTCTGGATTCGTATGCCTTGATACATCCAGAGCAAAAAAAGCTCTATCTTCAATCAAACCAATAAAAACTAAAATATCTGTATCAGAAATTTGTCCCTTAAAAAAATCCAATGGAAACCAAGCTGGGTTGGATTGTTCAGGATTTGAATTATCTAAAATTATACTTTTATGCTTTGATATAAATGCTTTTCCTCTCCAGAATAGGCAAATCATTGTTTTTTCCCTATTAAGAGTTTTTTCTACCCAAGAGGGATCAGATCTTAAATCCGATACTCGATCAACAGGATTATTTGAAAATATATTTGGATAAACTTTCATAACTTTTTAAAATATATATTATGGTACACATAATGAAAGTCTAATTAAACAATTTCATGAATATTTATCTATTGATTAGACTCAATATATATTTAATATTTCATTAAATAAGAGGCAAACTTGGAATATCCACAGGAAAAAGATTTAGAAGAAACAAATTCTTCTCCAACACTAGAAGATGAAAATCAAGATAGCTTTTTAGAGGTTGAAGATACCAACAGCGCTCCAGATGATTCCTATAGAGTTTTAGCAAGAAAATATAGACCTCAAAATTTTTCAGACTTATTGGGACAAGAAACAATGGTTCAAATATTAAGTAATGCATTTGAGTCAGGAAGGATTGCTCATGCTTATATGCTGACTGGTGTTAGAGGTATAGGAAAGACAACAACAGCAAGACTTTTGGCAAGATCTCTAAATTATTCTTCCGATGAAATTAATGAACCGACGATTAATATTTCTAAATATGGTGAGCATTGTAAAGAAATAATGGAATCAAGACATATTGATGTTTTAGAGATGGATGCCGCTTCAAGGACCGGTATTGCTGATATAAGAGAAATTATAGACTCTGTTAGTTATGCTACCACATCAGCCAGGTTCAAAATTTATATAATTGATGAAGTGCATATGCTTTCTAAATCTGCTTTTAATGGTTTACTCAAGACGCTAGAAGAACCACCTCCACATGTTAAATTTATTTTTGCAACAACAGAGGTTCATAAAATCCCTCTAACGATTTTATCACGTTGCCAAAGATTTGATTTAAAACAACTTGATGAAAAAAATATGATGCACCTTCTTTCAAGTGTTTGTAAAAGTGAAAATGTTGAAATTCCAGATAATATATTATCAATTATTGGAAGGGCAGCTTCTGGCTCAGCACGTGATGGTTTATCAATTCTAGATCAAACAATAACTTTGTCAGAACATGACCCTAATTTGGGCGAAGATTCTATTAGAGAAATGCTTGGGTTATCTGATAATTCAGTAATCATTGATTTATTTGAAGCAATAGAATCTTGTGATATCGAAAAAGCACTAGCTCTAATAAAATTGCAAACAGATAAAGGCGCTGATCCATTAAATATAATTTCTAGTCTTGGAGAAATTATTCATGAATTAACTTTATTGAAGGTTTCAAGAGAAAAAAATGATAATCTTCTTTTAGGTCCCGAAAACTTTTCAAGATTAATTGCTTTTCAAGAAACTTTAGATGTAAGAACATTATCAAGATTCTGGCAAATGATTTTAAAGGCAAGTGAAGAAATAAAGAATTCATTTAACCCAGATTCTGCTCTAGAGATGGTAGTCATTCGAATGGCTTATGTTTCTGATTTACCTACTCCCGAAGAAATTATAAAAAATATTGATAGTAACGATAAAAGTAAAAAAAAAAATATAACTAAACAATCCACTAAAGAGGAAAGCTTATCTCATAAAAATGAAAATAAAACTAGCTCAAGTAGAATTCATTCATTTGAGGACATAATTGAAGTTGCAGGAAAGAATAAAAATTTAATTTTAAAAAAATTCTTACAAGAAGATGTTCGTTTGGTCAGTTTTGAAATTGGTCATATTGATATAAATGTTGAAAGTGGAAATGAAGATATTATCAAAGATTTGATTGCTAAACTGTATGAGTGGACTGATCAAAGGTGGATTATTAATGTTTCTATGAAAAAAGGTGATGATACTATTATAGAAAAGCAAAAGCAAAAACAGGATGATATTATTACTGAACTCAGTAATAGTGATGAAATGAAAAAAGTTTTAGAAGCATTTCCCGATTCCGAAATTACCTCAGTAAATAAAATTGAAAATTAAAATGGGTCAAACTGAAATAGATAACTTAATCGAATTATTGGCAAGGCTACCAGGGATCGGACCTCGTTCAGCTCGAAGACTGGCATTAAGCATGCTTAAAAAACCTGACTCACTTATGAGGCCATTATCAAAATCACTAATTGATACAGCTAATTCAATAATTAAATGCTCCATATGTGGTAACCTTGATACCGTAAGTCCATGTAGTATTTGTCAAAATGAAAGTAGAGACAAATCAATAATTGTAGTTATAGAAGAAGTTGCAGATTTATGGGCTCTTGAAAGGGCATCAGTGCATAAAGGATTATATCATGTTTTAGGAGGAACGTTGTCTGCTATTGATGGAATCAGTCCTAATGATATTGGTATTTCTGAATTAGTTGAAAGAGCGCAAAAAGACGAAACAAAAGAAATTATTTTAGCTATGAATGCGACCATAGATGGCCAAACTACGGCATATTACATAACCGATCAACTAGCGAAATCAGAGGTCAAGGTTTCAAGGCTTGCGAGAGGTGTTCCTGTTGGCGGGGAGCTAGATTATATGGACGACGGCACACTCTTGGAGGCAATAGAATCTAGGCAGCCCTTCTAAACATATTCTTATTGATAACTTCTGTTTAGCAGTTTATCAAATAGTATGGCTATAAGAGAAATAATTAAGGTACCAAATCCAATTCTCAAGAAAGTATCGAAACCAGTTGATCAGGTTGATGATGAGATTAGAGGAATATTGGATGATATGCTGGATACTATGTATGATGCACCAGGTATCGGTCTTGCCGCAATTCAAATAGGAATTCCTCTAAGAATGCTAGTAATCGATATTTCTTCTGTTGGTGAAAAAGAAAATAATGAGAAAAATCCCCAATTTTTTATAAATCCAGAAATAATTGCTCCATCTAATAACTTAAGTTCATTTGAAGAGGGGTGTTTATCTGTTCCTGGAATCTGGGAAGAAATAGAGAGACCAGATGAGTGTATTGTTAAATTTCTCAATAGAAATGGTGAAAAAGAAGAAAAAAAATGTGAAGGTTTAATGGCTACAGTAATACAACATGAGATGGATCATCTTGAAGGTATTGTTTTTGTAGATCATTTATCAAGGTTAAGGCGTGATCTTTCAATAAAAAAATCTGTAAAATTCCAAAAAAATCCAACAAAAGAAAATCGATTATCTCGTTATGACGAACAACAATGATTTAATAAAAAAACTCAAAATTGGTTTCATGGGAACTCCTAGTTTCGCAGTACCTATTTTAAATAGCCTTATAAAAGATAATTATCATATTGAATTTGTTTATACGCAATCTGGAAGACCTGCTGGTAGGGGGTTAAGAAAAAAAAATTCGGAAATATATGAAGTTGCGAAAACGAAAAATATTAACATTAGAGTTCCAGAGAAATTAGATCATGAAGAGATTAATTTTATCTCAAACAAAGAAATTGATATTATAATTGTAGCTGCATACGGTCTTATACTACCTGAAAGAATATTAAAAATTCCAAAGTATGGATGTCTGAATGTTCATGCATCTTTGTTACCAAAATGGCGAGGGGCTGCTCCTATACAAAGATCAATTATGGCAGGAGATAAAAAAACAGGCATTTCTTATATGCTTATGGATAAAGGATTGGATACAGGTCCTGTAATTCTTCAAAAAGAAACTGAAATAGGTGAAAATGATAATTTCTTAAAAGTTCATGACTCTTTGTCACTCATAGCATCTCAGACAATAAGTGAAACAATTCTTAAATTTATTGAAGGCAAATTAGCCACTAAAGAACAAAATGATGATATTGCATCTTATGCAGATAAAATTGAGAAACATGAAACAAAAATAGATTGGAATTTAACTGCTAAAGAAATTAGAAATTTAATTTATTCTTTGAGTCCATTACCAGGGGCGTGGACTATAACAAAAGAAGGCAAAAGACTGAAAATACTGAGTGCGTCAATTGAAGAAGCTAAAGGAGAAATAGCTGTTTTAGGAGAAAATCAAATATTAGGCTGTGGTCAAAGTTCTTTAAAGATTAAAGAAGTAAAACCCGAGGGAAAGAAAATTATGCTTTTTGATGATTATTTGAGGGGAAAGAATTTTTCATTAGGTGAAAAAATTTTTAATTAAATGCAAAGGTGGAAGTTAACTATTGAATATAAGGGTTGTCAATTTAATGGGTGGCAGAGCCAAAAAGACTCATCAGGAATTCAAGATTCAATACAATCTGCGATTTATAAATTTTCAGGAGAAACAGTTAAGATATATGGAGCAGGAAGAACCGACTCGGGTGTTCATGCTAATGGTCAAGTAGCTCATTTTGATATTGAAAGAGAAACAAATGAAAATGAAGTAAGAGAGGCTTTGAATAATTATCTTCGACCTGATTTAATCGCTATAATAAAGGTAGATAAAGTCAGCAATGATTTTCATGCAAGATTTTCGGCAAAATTAAGACATTACGAATATAAAATCATAAATAGACGTCAACCTCTTACATTAGAAAAAGATTTATTCTGGAGAGTAGGGAGGCCTTTGAATATTGAAAATATGCAAAAGGGCGCCAATTATTTAATAGGAGCCCATGATTTTACAACATTTCGATCAATAAATTGTCAATCCAAAACACCTGTGAAATCTCTAGACTCAATTACCATTAATAAAGAGGGAGAAAAAATATATTTCTTTTTTTCTGCAAAATCATATCTGCATAACCAAATCCGTTCAATTGTTGGATCACTTAAATTGGTTGGTGAGGGAAAATGGAATCCAGAAAAAATTAATGAAATTTTAAACTCTAAAGAAAGAAAAGAATGTGGTCCAATAGCACCGTCTGAAGGACTATATTTTAAATCTGTTGATTATTAAGAAAAATAGTTTCTTAAAACATCAAGATAAATATCTCTTAATTTGATGATATCATTATTATTTGAATACTCATCAATTTTATGCATTGATTTTCCAACAAGACCAAATTCTACAACCCTACCATAATCTTTTATAAATCTTGCATCAGAGGTCCCTCCAGTAGTTGATAGGACAGGTTTGATTCCACTATGTTTTTCGACAATTTTCTCGAGATTACTGACAAATTCACCTGGTTTAGTAATAAAAGAATCACCAGAATGCTGAAAGCTCAACTCAAAATTATTAAAACCAAGACTATCAAGTCGATTGTGTATTTCTTTTTCAATTTTCTCTTTATCAAAATTATCATTATAGCGAATATTTAATGTTGCACTGATACTTGAAGGAATAACATTTGTTGCTAGATTTCCTGTATCAATTGAGGTCAACTCAAGATTTGATGCATCAAAATATTCATTTCCCGAATCAAGAGGATCTTTGATCAGTTCATTTAATAGTAGAACTAATTTTGGAATGGGGTTATCAGCGAGATCAGGATAAGCTACATGTCCTTCAACTCCTTCACATTTAATAGTTATATTCGTACTGCCACGTCGTCCAATTTTTATCATTTCTCCCAATTTATTTGGGTTGGTAGGCTCTCCAACGATACAATCATCAAACTTATGTCCTTTGCTTTCCATCCATTCTAGTAATTTCCGGGTTCCATTAATTGCTACACCTTCTTCATCACCTGTAATAATAAAAGCTATTGAACCTTGAAATTCTTTTTTGCATTCATTCAAATAGGAGCTTACAGCTGACACAAAAGAACTGATTGAACCTTTCATATCGGCAGCACCTCTTCCAATAATTATGTCGCCATCATTTTTTCCCTCAAATGGAGGACTAGTCCATGAGTCTTCATCAGCTACAGGAACGACATCAGTATGACCAGCAAAGGAAATACAAGGGCTTTTTTCACCAATTTGAGCCCACAGATTTTTAATTGGTTCAGTTCCTTCTTCTGAAAATTCAATAATCTCACATTTAAAACCAATATTCTCTAGTTTTTCAGATAACAATTCAATTGCACCATCATTTCTAGGGGTAACTGAACGGCATTTAATTAATTCTGTTGTAAGTTCTAAAGGGTCATAAATCATATTAGTCCCTTAATAGCTCATTGATAGAGGTTTTAGATCTTGTTTTCTCATCGACAGTTTTAACAATTACTGCACAAGATAAGTTTGCAGCAGAATCAACATTTTTTGAAGGCATGCTTCCAGGAACAATAACAGAATATTTAGGAACTTCACCATAAATGACTTCACCAGAACTTCTGTCAAAAATTGGTGTTGATGCTGTAAGGAATACGCCCATTGAGATTACTGAACCTTCTCTTACAATAACACCCTCAGCCACTTCTGATCTTGCGCCAATAAAACAATTGTCTTCTATGATTACAGGGCTTGCTTGTAATGGTTCTAATACTCCACCAATACCTGCACCCCCTGAGATATGACAATTTTTACCAATTTGAGCGCATGACCCTATTGTTGCCCATGTATCAACCATGGTTGAATCATCTACATATGCTCCAATATTAATAAAACTAGGCATAAGAACACAGCCTTTACCAATAAAGGACCCATATCTAACAACCGACCCAGGTACAGCTCTAAATCCAGCTTCCTCAAATTTATTTTCATCCCAAGAATTAAATTTAGGGTCAATCTTGTCCCACCAATTTGATTGATCAGGACCACCAGAAATTAATTTCATATCTTTTATACGGAAATATAGCAAAATTGCTTTCTTCGCATATTCATTAACTTGCCAATCATTTTGGTTTTTATCTGCAACTCTTAAAGATCCATTATCAATTTTTTCAATTACATTATTAATTGCGTCTAGGATTTCTTTGTCAGAATTTGAATTGATTTTTTCAATATTATTAAAAGCATTTTCAATTATTTCTATTTCGTTTACCATTTAGTATCCTATCTATCAGGTTTATATATAATAGTTATTAAAGAACTTTACTAGATCATCAGTTATACAATCTGCAAAATCATAATCTTCCCAGAGTGACTCAAAATCTTTTGTTTTGAATTTATCATTTCGCATAGGTATATTTCTTTTTATTAATACTGTTTTCATACCCAATTTTTTTGCAGCTTCTAAATTTCTTCCAATATCTTCAAACATTATTGAAACATCAGGTTCTATTTTTGTTTTATCTATAAAATTTAAATAAGCGTTGATATTTGGTTTAGGTATAAAATTACTTTCTTTGATATCAAAAATATCATCAAAAATCCCACTCATCTCAAGTTGCTTTAAAACATTTTCAGCATGCTTCTTTGATCCATTAGTAAAAATAAATTTATCGCCAGGCAGATTTTTAATTATTTTTGATAGTTCTATATTTGGTTTTAATATTTCTAGATTTATATCATGGACAAATTCAAGAAATTCATCTGGATCAATGTTTTCTCTTTTCATTAATCCTGAGAGAGTAGTGCCATACTCTAGAAAATATTTTTTTTGTATATTAAAAGCCTCCTCCTCATTAACATTAAATTTACTGATTATAAATTCAGTCATTCTTTTATCTATCTGACTAAAAATATCTTCTTCAGGAGAATAGAGAGTATTATCTAAATCAAAAACCCAATTTTTTATATCAGATAAATTCATTTGGTAATTATCTGATTAAGGTTCCAGCACCATGTTCTGTAAATAATTCTAATAGAACAGCATGTTTAACTCTTCCATCAACAATAACAGCAGCGCTCACCCCTTTTTCTACTGCATCGATACAGGTATTTATTTTTGGTATCATTCCTCCAGCTATGGTTTCATCTGCTATGAGTTTCAGAGCTTCATCTTTAGTTAGTTCTTCAATCACATTGTTTTGATTATCTTTAACACCTTCAACATCAGTTAAAACTAAAAGCCTTTTTGCATTTAAAGAATGCGCTATCGCCCCAGCTACGGTGTCTGCATTGATATTAAATGTTTTTCCATCCTCACTAATTCCTAGCGGTGCAATTACAGGTATAAAATCATTTGAGGTTAAAATTTCGATTATATCTGTGTTAATTTTTTCTGGAATTCCAACGAAACCAAGATCAACAATTTTTTCAATATTTGACTCATCTTTGATTTTTCCGTCATGTTTTTTGGCGATTATCATTGAGGCATCTTTCCCAGATAATCCGACTGCTTTGCATCCACAATTATTGATATTTGATGCTATTTCTTTGTTTATGCCTCCACAAAGGACCATTTCTACTATTTCAAGAGTTTTATCATCAGTAATTCTCATACCTGACTCAAATTTTGTTTCTATACCTAACTTTTCAAGCATATTACCTATTTGAGGGCCTCCGCCATGAACAATCACTGGTTTGAGACCACTTTGCTTAAGGAGAGCAATATCCTCGCAAAAAGATTTTATTGATTTTGTATCCTTCATAGCATGACCGCCATATTTTATTACGATGATTGAGTCTGCATATTTCTGCATATATGGAAGTGCCTCTGTAAGCATATCTGCATTACTTAGCCAGTCTTTAGCGCTATTATCATTTTCATTCATTTTAATTACTCAATTTATTAAACTTATAATCTCTTCCCTAATTTCACCAATTCCAATTTTACTCTTTGATGATGTTACCAATACTCTTGGAAAGATTGCCTTTCTTTTTTCTACTTCTTTTAATACTAATTCAGCAAGGTTTTCAACTTTTAAGATTTTGTCTGTTTTTGTTAAAACAATCTGATAAGAGACTGCAAAATCATCCATAACATCCATAATTTCATTATCAATAGGCATAATTTTTCTTCTTGAATCTATAAGCAAAAAAACTCTTCTTAAATTTTTTCTTGTTTTTAGATAAAGATCTGAAAGGTTTGTCCATTCTTTTATTTGACCCTTTGAAGCTTTTGCAAAACCATATCCGGGCATATCCACTATATTAATTAATGTTTTTGAATTCTTATTTAATGAAAAAAAATTTAATTCCCTAGTCCGGCCTGGGCTTTTTGAAGTGTAAGCTAATTTAGATTTATTTGTAATGGAGTTTAAAAGAGATGATTTACCAACATTAGATCTTCCAAAGAAGGCAACTTCTGGAACTGTCTCTATGGGAAGACTTTCAATTTTCGTAACGCCCTTAGAAAAAGTAATATTTTGATTAAACAATAACTTATTTGACTTAGCATCACGTCCGGATTCTTTTTTAAAATTCATAATTTTATTTTTGTGTTTTTTATTTTTCAGATTTTGCAAATAATGCAATCTCTGATCCTTGTTTTTTCATTATATATACTTGCTGCATAATTGACAGAATACCATTCCAAGCCCAATAAATAACTAATCCAACTGGGAAATTAGCCGCTATGAAAACCATAACAATTGGCATCCAGGTGAATAATGTTTTTTGGATTGGATCAGGTGGCGCTGGATTAAGTTTAGTTTGCAATAAGAAAGTTAGACCAAATAGGATATGAAAAACACCTATCATAAGTATTTGTGGAGGTTCCCAATTAATTAGACCAAATCCATTGAACAGCGAAATTGGATCTGGCGCTGATAAATCTTTTATCCAACCTATAAATGGCGCATGCCTCATTTCTAACGCAACTAGGAGGACATTATATAATGCAAAAAATACAGGAATTTGTATTAGAACAGGCAAGCAACCTGACAAAGGCTTGAGCTCTTCTTTTTTATATAAAGACTGCATCTCCAAGGCCATTTTCTGTCTATCGTCTCCATATAGCTCTCTTAACTTTGTTATCTCAGGCTGTACCTTTCTCATTTTTGCCATCTGAACATATGATCGGTTTACAACAGGAAAGAAAACTACCTTTATTAAAATAGTAAGTAATAAAATTGCTACGCCAAAATTTCCTGAGAAAGAGAAGAGAAGATCCAATATATAAAATAATGGTTTAGCCAAAAAGTAAAACCAACCCCAATCAATTATTAAATCTAATCTGTTTAAAGTATTATTATCAGAATAATCTTGAATTATTTTAACTTCTTTAGCGCCTATGAAAGCTTGACTTATTGATGAAACACTTTCACCTGATGACGCTCCAGTTAGATCACCTATGTAACCAATTCTATAATAGTTATCAAATGCATCACTTGAAGTTTTGAAGATTGCTCTTTTGGTGTCTTTATCAAGTGATGTTATTGCTGTTGCCCAGTATTTGTCTCTAATACCTACCCAGCCATCTTTAAATTCAGATCTAAAATCATTTTCTTGAATATCGTCATAATCAACTTCTTCAAGTTGATCGTCAAAATATCCAGTTGGACCTTCATGTAATAATCCCAATGCCTGAACATCTGGCGCTTCTTTTCTTGATAATTGTTGGAAGGGGAATACTGTGATTGACCCAGGAGAGTTGTTTATTATTATTTGTTCGATTTTAAATATATAATTTTCATCTATAGAAATTTTTTGTTTAAAGGTTAATCCATTTTGATTATTCCAACTAATAATGACTGGTGTATCTGGAGTTAGAGTTTGTCCTTCTTCAAGTGCCCAGAGAGTATCAGTTCCTGGTAAATCATATCTGATATTTTTTGGCGCTTTCCAACCTGACTCAACCCAATAAGCGTTTTCACTCTCTTTAGGGTTAAAAAATTGGACAAAATCAGAGTCCTCTCTCGTTGAAGTTTTAAAGTCCTTTAGGAAAATTTCATCTATTTTTGCTCCACAAAGATTAATTGACCCAGTAATCTTATTGCTTTGAATTAAAACTCTTTCTTCCTGGCATGGTTCAGAATAATTTTGAACATCCTCAGGTGAGACGCTCAATTGAATATTATCTTGTTGCTCGATAATTTCATTATTGATGATTTCCCTCTGTTCTGGAGGAAAAATAAGTTGCCAACCAAATAACACTGCCATTGCAAGGACGATAGCAAACAAATATCTAGACATATCATTCATATTTATAATCCTTCAAAACAGATATTAATTCTTCTATTAAGTCTTCCCAATTCTCATTAATTAGAGTTTCTTTTGCGATAAAGACATAGTCGTAACCATTTTTTCCGTATTTTGGAAGTAAATCTTTTACTAGACTTCTTATTCTTCTTTTTGCTTTATTTCTTTTAATTGCGTTACCTATTTTTTTTGTAGCAGTTATTCCATATCTTGGGTCTGAAGAATCATTCCTATTATAAAACTGAATCACGAATGAATTTGTTCTAACATATTTTGATTTAGAGGCTCTTAGATAATCTGATCGTTTAGTAATTTTATCGAGTTTAATTAATTTTGATGTTTTTTTTTGTTTTTTTTGGTTTGTTGTCATCTAAATCTAAGCAGATAGTCTTTTTCTGCCTTTGGCTCTTCGATTCGATAATACTTTGCGCCCACCTACCGTAGCCATCCTTGACCTAAAGCCATGTCTTCTCTTTCTAACAATATTACTGGGTTGGAAAGTTCTTTTCATAATAATCCCCTAGGGTTAACAACAATGAGGGTTATAAGCCCAAGATCTTCTTAAGTCAAATAGCTGTTTAAATATTTTACTTATTATTATCCTTAAATTTTTCCATTCTTTCGACAGAACGACTCATTTGTTTTTCTCTTGTTTCATGCTCATCAATAACCTTTACCATAGCTGAAGCTTTTTTTCTTAATTCATCCGTTGAATTACTGAATTTTTCAAATTCTTTTTTAAAAATACCAAACTCTTTAATTATCTCTGAAGTTCTTTTATTCAAAGTGAGTGTTTTAAAACCCATTTGTATACTTAAAATATAAGCGGCTAAAGAATTTGGACCCAGAATAAATATTCGATCTTCTTTTAGAATACTTTCTTTGATATTTAAATTCATCACGAGTTGGAATAAACTCTCACTAGGTAAGTACAGAATTGCATAATCAGTAGTAACTCCTTCTAATACATATTTAGAACTGATTGATTTTGCCTCCTTCTTTATATGTCTCATAATTTCTTTTTCGGAGTCTTCAATTGAATTCTTATCTAGTTTTTCAGCAGCATTAAGATATTTATCGTAGAGCCCAGAAGGGAATTTGGCATCAATTGGCATCAAGAGGCCATCTTGAAGAATTATTGCAAACTCAACATACATTCCAGAATTTGGGATGATCTCAACATTTTCTTTATATTGATCTTTTGTAAAAACATCTTCTAATATTGATTTTAAATTCCATTCCCCGAAAGATCCTGCTGAAGTTGAGCCTGATAAGAAATTTCTTAGCTTACCCATTGGTTCTTTAAAAGCTTGAATATCATTATTGAGAGATAATAAATTCTCTTCTTGTTTTTTTATTACTTTATCAAGATATGAATCATCTTTCTTTATAGGCAGCCTGAATAGTACAAGAGCTATTAATACTATCAAAAGAAAAATTATAATAATTGATTCATACATCTTTTCTCCAATGGCGCGCCGGGGAAGATTCGAACTCCCGACCCCCAGATTCGTAGTCTGGTGCTCTATCCAGCTGAGCTACCGGCGCTTAAAGACATTATAAATGAATTATAAATAATTTAAATTAGGTATATTTATCTTTCCAGGATTGCATTTCATAAAGTTTTTCAGCTTCATATATAGCCCTTGAAATTGACCTTGAACAAACTCTGGCGCCTAATTCACCAATTTCATTTATTTCCCTATAAGTTAATTCTCTATCGAAAGTATTTGTACTTACTACAAATATAACATCACCATCAACTGGTGTATGAATTGGTCGTATGGCCCTTGCCATGCCTGTGTGTGACATAATGGCAATTCTTTTTGCGGTTTTTGAATCAAGTTTAGCATTTGTAGCAACTATCCCAATTGTTGTATTACTTTTTTCAAGTGCGTGACCAATTGAGGATCCAGCCAGAATATCTTCTGGTAAATCTTGTGGCGCTCCCATACCGCCAAATTCATTATTTAATTCATCACTTGCAGCCCAGAATTGTCCAGTTTCAGAATTCACTACTGAACCAAAACTATTAACAGCAAATAATCCACCCACTTTCAAACCTTCTGCATTTTCAAAGCTTGCGCTACCTAAACCACCTTTCAATGAACCTGCTTTTGCACCATATCCTGCTCCTGTATTTCCTAATTTGAATTTTATCGATGCGTTGGATGTGGCTTCAATGCCAAGTTTATTATAGGGCGGGGTATCACCCCAATCTTTATTTCCTCCATTACTTAAATCAAAAAGTATAGCGGCAGGAACCATAGGCACATTTTTTATGTTTTCTGAAGTTTTAAAACCTCTTCCGCTTTTGCCAATAAAATTTGCTGCGCTACTTGCAGCTTCTAATCCCCAAGCTGATCCACCAGATAGGACAATTGCATCAATGGTATCGACAAGATTATATGGATTTAATGCTCCAACTTCTCTTGTTCCTGGAGCACCACCTCTTACATCTGCAGCAGCAGTACTTCCTATTGGAGGGATAAGTATGGTTGTGCCGGTACCTATATCTTTGTCTTCGGCATTACCTACTAATATATTATCAACATCAGTAATTAAATTATTTTGACCAGAATAAAACATAATTGGAAACTAAACAAAGCTGGTGTATTTGTATATTAATAATTAGATTAAACATTAACTGATGACAAAAATTTTAAGTATATTATTAAGCTTTGCATTTTTCCTCTTGCCAATTGCTGAGGCGTCTCAACCCTCAAAGGGAATAGTAGTGACAGCAAATAAATACGCATCTGAAGCTGCTGCGCAAATCATAAAGAAAGGAGGCACAGCATTAGATGCTGCAATAACTGCACAACTTATATTAACAATGACTACACCCCAATCTACTGGTATTGGCGGAGGGGGATTTATGTTGTATTGGGACAATGCTAACTCTAAATTATATGCGATTGATGGGCGAGAAGTTGCTCCCTTATCAGCAAACCCAGATTTATTCAAAGATCAAAAAAACAACATTCTTAAATTTTATCCTGATGCTGTTATAAGCGGCAAGTCAGTTGGTGTTCCAGGTCTAATAAAATTAATGGAAGAAACTCACAAAAGATTCGGTAAACTTAATTGGGAAGATTTGTTTATTGAGCCTATTAAAATTGCCCAAGAAGGTTTTGTCGTTTCTCCAGCCCTTCACAATACTCTTCAATATATGCGATATCTTAAAACAGTTGAGCCTGCTGCATCTTTGTATTTCAAAAAGAACAATCTCAATCAGCTTGAGCCCATTAAAGTTGGCTCCGTTTTAACTAATCAAGAATTTGCTAAAACTTTAAAAAGGCTTTCCAAGCATGGAGCAAAAGATTTTTATGAAGGGGAAACTGCTAAAGCTATTATTAAAACAGTAAATAAATCACAAGATAACTCAGAAATATTAACACTAAAGGATTTTAAAAATTATGAAATTATTTGGCGAGACCCACTTTGTATAGAATATCGAAAAAGAAGTGTGTGTGGTATGCCGCCTCCAGCAGGTAATATTTCCGTTATGATGATTTTGAAAATGCTTGAAAATTATAATGTAAAATCTTTTAAACCAACATCACCTGAATTTATTCATCTATATTCAGAAATAAGTGCTCTTACATATAGTGACAGAAATTTTTTTCTTGCTGACCCTGATTATATTAATATTCCAATTACAGGCTTATTAGATCAGGATTATCTTCAGGATAGGGTTAAGATTATAAACAATACAAAGTCCATTAGGAATCCTAAACCAGGTCAACCAGATGGCTATAAGAAGTATTCTGAAAATGTGGATATTTCGAGAGACTCAACGAGTCATCTCGTTATTGTAGATCTATATGGAAATGCAATATCGATGACATCGACTATAGAAGGGCCATTCGGGAGCCATCTAATGGTTGAAGGTTTTATGTTAAATAATGAGCTTACTGATTTTTCATTTTTACCTGATTATGATGGTATTCCGATAGCGAATAGAGTTGAGGCAGGGAAGCGGCCCTTATCCTCAATGTCGCCAACAATAATCTTTGATGAAAGTGGAAACATACATTCATTGACTGGTTCGCCTGGAGGAACAAGTATTATAGGTTATGTAGCTAAATCAATTCTTGGCCTAATTGATTGGGATATGTCTCCCCAAGAAGCGGTCGATATACCTCATTATATGAGAAAAAAAGAAGAAACAGAGTTGGAAAAGGGCACTGAATTAGAAAGTCATAAAATTTTTCTTGAGAATATTGGTCATAAGGTATCTATAAAAAGAAAAAGAAGCGGTTTGCATGCGGCTAAAAAAGTTGAGGGTGGATATATCGGAGGCGCAGATTCACGAAGAGAGGGCTTAGTTATCCAAATTAACTGATTGGTGTTATGAATAGAAATTTCTTTAGAATTCTCAATGATAATTTTGATAAATATTCTGATAACATCCTCATAGAAGAAGATAAAGGAAAGAGCTGGACATATCATGATGTAAAGCAATTAACTTTTCATTTTTCATCCTTCCTTAAAAAATTAGGTTTAAAAAAGGGAAGCAAAATTATTATTCAAGCAGAAAAGACTGTTTATTCGGTCTGCCTTTATCTTTGTTGCTTAAAATCAGGCATAATATATGTCCCATTAAATACTGCTTATACATCAAATGAAATGGCATATTTCATTGATAATATAGACCCCGATTTAATGTTTTTGAGTAGTGAAAAATTAAGTGAGCATAAAAATTTATTAAATAAACACAAAAAGATAAAAACACTAGTTCTTGAAAGAGATAATGAAGAATTGATTGAAGAAGTATATGGATCAAAAAAGGATAACTATATAGAAGATTTAGATGAAAATTATATTGCATCTATAATATTTACCTCTGGAACAACAGGTAAGTCCAAGGGCGCAATGATAACTCATAAGAACTTAGAATCCAATGGTAAGGCCCTCCGAAGTATTTGGGGTTTTAGTGAAGATGATATTTTACTTCATGCTCTTCCAATATTTCATGTCCATGGCCTATTTGTTGCTCTTAATACAATTTTTTTGAGTGGGGCTAAAATTATTTTTTTTGAAAAATTTTCTCCCGAATCTTTAATTAAAAGACTTCCAGAAGCCACAGTTATGATGGGAGTCCCGACTTATTACAGTAGATTATTATCAAAGAGTAATTTTAATAAGGATGCTTGTGAAAGCATGCGATTATTTATTTCTGGATCAGCCCCACTTACAGAAATTGTATTTAAAGAATTTGAAGAGAGAACAGGTCATAAAATTCTTGAAAGATATGGAATGTCTGAAACTGGTATGATTTCATCTAACCCTTTGAATGGTGAAAGAGTTCCGGGGACTGTAGGATTTGCTCTACCTGATGTAGAGGTAAGGGTAGCGAATGAATTAGGAGAAGTACTTTCTTCTGGAGATCGAGGAATTGTTGAGGTCAAGGGACCAAATGTTTTTAGAGGCTATTGGAAATTAGAGGAGAAAACTAAGAAGGATTTTAGATCTGACGGTTTTTTTATCACTGGTGATGTTGGTCAGTTAGATAATGACGGCAGGCTGACACTTTTTGGAAGGTCTAATGATATGCTGATTTCAGGTGGCTACAATATTTATCCGAAAGAAATTGAGTTAATTTTAGATGAAATTGAAGGTATTAATGAGAGTGCAGTGATTGGTTGTCCGCATGATGATTTAGGAGAAGCAGTTGTGGCAATTTTAATATCGACTAAATCTAAAAACATCATTTCAGATGACAGTATTGAAGAAATATTGTTAAAATCTTTAGCAAAATTTAAATGTCCTGCTCGTTACATTTGGTTAAATGAATTACCAAGAAATGCTATGGGAAAGGTACAAAAAAAGGTTTTGAAAGAAAAATATAAAAAGATTTTTAAGGAGATAAAATGAGCAATCAAGAAAAAGTTATGGATTTTATTAATCATTGGAATAATAGAGATATTGAAGGAATTATGAATGCATTATCTGATGATTGTTTTTATCATAATATTCCTATGGACCCTCAAACAGGCAAAGATGCAATTAGAGCTAACTTAGAACCATTCGTACAAATGGCAACAAATATAGAATGGATAGTTCATCAAATAGCAGAAAATGAAGACGGAGTGGTATTAACAGAAAGAACTGATCGATTTGAAATAAATGGTCAATGGATGAGTATTTTAGTTATGGGTGTTATGGAATTTAAAGATGGTTTGATTTGTAATTGGAGAGATTATTTTGATATGAAGGCTTATGAGGAGGAAACCTCTCGTATTTTAGGTTAGTTGGCCACTTTTTTGCCTAATTTTTTCGTTATTTTATTGACTAGTTAATAACTCAAATCTATTAATTCTAAAATCGATTTGAATTTATTGATTCGGTTCTAACTGCGGGAGTGAGGCTAAAAAGAAAGGCTTACATATGAAACCGACTGACATATCGAATCCGGAATACTTCCATAAAGTAGTTGATTGCCAATGGGCTTGTCCAGCACACACTCCTGTTCCAGAATATATCAGGTTAATTGCTGCAGGAAGATATACAGATGCATATATGATTAATTGGGAATCCAATGTATTCCCTGGAATTCTTGGAAGAACTTGTGATAGACCATGTGAACCTGCATGTAGGAGAGTAAGGGTTGAGGATGAACCAGTAGCTATCTGTAGGCTTAAAAGAGTTGCCGCAGATTACAAAGGTGATATAGATAATCTAATCCCAACAGCCCCTAAAAAGAAAAATGGTAAAAAAATTGCTTTATTAGGGGCAGGGCCAGTTTCATTAGCTGTTGCTAGAGATCTAGTGCCATTAGGTTACGAATGTAAAATATTCGAAAGAGACCCTGTTCCAGGGGGATTAATGCGAACAAATATTCCATCATTTAGGCTTCCTGAAGAAGTTCTTAATGAGGAATGTGATCGGATTATTAATATGGGTGTTGAGGTTCAATACAATCAAGAAATTAAAAGTCTTAAAGAGTTTTTAAAAGAAGATTTTGATGCAGTTTTTGTTGGAACTGGAGCGCCAAAAGGAAAAGATCTCAATATAGCTGGCCGAGAAGAATGTGATAAGAATATTCATATTGGAATCAACTTCTTAGCGTCTGTTGCATTTGAACATGTAAAAAAAATTGGCAAAAAAGTTATTGTCCTCGGAGGGGGTAATACTGCAATGGATTGTTGTAGGACTGCTATAAGACTTGGTGGTAAGGATGTAAGAGTTTATGTCAGATCTCCGAAAGTTGATATGAAAGCTTCAGATTGGGAAATTGAAGAAGCTGAAATGGAAAATATTCCCATTTACGAAAACCATGTTCCAAAAGAATTTATTCATGAAAACGGAAAGCTTAAGGCTGTAGCGTTTGAAAAAGTAAAAGCTGAATATACAGACGGAAGAAGAAAACTTATACCAACAGGAGAACCTCTTGAAATTGTAGAGTGTGATGATGTCTTGATGGCTATTGGTCAGGATAATGCTTTTGAATGGATTGAAAAAGATATCGGTATTGAGTTCGGTGAGTGGGATATGCCAATTGTAGATAGAACTACAATGCAGTCTACTTTGCCAAAAGTTTTTTTTGGAGGAGATGCGGCTTGGGGCCCTGAAAATATAATAACTGCAGTTGCGCATGCTCATCAAGCAGCAATTTCAATAGATCTATTTTGTAACAATAAGAGTCTTAAAAAAAGACCTGAACCTCATGTTTTTCTTGAATCTACAAAGATGGGTTTACATGAATGGTCTTACGATAATGGTTATGCAGAAGTGGATAGACTAGCAGTTCCCCATGCTGACCCTAAAGTAACATTAGCGGATAGAAAAGTTGAGGTAGAGCTGGGATATGACGATAGAATGGCTTTTGAGGAAGCAAGTAGATGTCTTAACTGTGATGTTCAAACAGTATTTGAAGAAAAAAGATGCATTGAATGTGATGCATGTGTAGATATTTGTCCTGAAGACTGTATAAATTTTATTCAAAATGCTGATGAAAAAGAGTTAAGAGAGAATCTTAGGGTGCCAGCTCTTAATCTTGCTGAAGATTTATATGTTTCAGGAAAATTACCTACGAAAAGAGTAATGGTTAAAGATGAAGATCTTTGCCTACATTGTGGCTTATGTGCTGAGAGATGTCCAACTGGTGCATGGGATATGCAAAAATTCTTTTATTTTGGAGCTCAGGCCCATGATGGATGCAAGAAATGACAAAAGTTAACGATTTTGTAATTAAATTTGCCAATGTTAATGGTTCTGGATCTGCTAGTGCAAATTTAATGTTTGCAAAATCAATTTTTAGAATGGGTATTCCTGTCAGCCCAAAAAATATTTTTCCATCCAATATTCAAGGATTACCTACTTGGTATGAAATTCGAGTCAATAAAGACGGCTATATTGCTAGAAGAGATGGGGTAGACTGTCTAATAGCACTAAATCCTCAAACATATCAATCTGACCTAAAGGAATTGGTCAAAGGTGGTTACTTAATTTATGACAGTACTATGGAAAGAAAATTTCCTAGAAAAGATATTAATGTTATTGGCATTCCTATGGCAAGTATTTGTGCTGAACATTACGATGATCCCAGACAAAGACAGCTTTTTAAAAATATAATATGTTTAGGGGCTTTATCAGTTCTTCTTAAAATTGATATGGCGATTCTCAAGGGTTTAATTAAAGAGGAATTCCAAAAGAAACCTAAATTAATTGAACCAAACCTCCATGCCCTTGGCCTTGGTCGAAAATATGCTCAAAATAATTTAGCTTCTAATTTTGGTCTTCAGCTAAAATCTATGCGTCAAAAAAGTAAAAAAATAATGATCCAAGGAAATGAGGCTTCTGGTTTAGGTTGTGTATTTGCAGGTGCTACTGTAGCTTCATGGTATCCAATCACTCCATCTACATCATTAGCAGAAGCTTTCGAAAAATATGTTCATATGTTCAGGAAAGATTCTGATGGAAATATTAAGGGTGCGATAGTTCAAGCTGAGGATGAGTTATCAGCTATTGGTATGGCAATTGGAGCAAACTGGAATGGGGCTAGATCATTTACAGCTACTTCAGGTCCAGGCGTTTCTTTGATGTCTGAATTTCTTGGCTTAGCATATTTTGCTGAAATACCACTCGTGTTATTCAATATCCAGAGAGGCGGACCTTCTACTGGCATGCCTACGCGCACACAACAATCAGATATAATATCTTCTGCTTATGCTTCTCACGGAGATACAAAACAAATACTTCTTTTTCCTTCTGACCCTAAGGAATGTTTTGAAATGTCCATTGAAGCTTTTGATATAGCCGAAAGACTTCAAACACCTGTTATCTTTATGAGTGATTTAGATATAGGAATGAATGATTGGGTTGTAGATGAACTAGAACTAGAAGATACGCATAAATTTGATAGAGGAAAGGTTCTTTCAGCAAAAGATCTTGATGCAATTGAAATGTGGGGGAGATATTTAGATATTGATGGCGATGGAATTCCTTACCGAACAATTCCGGGCACGCATCCTACAAAAGGATCATTCTTTACTAGAGGTACTTCGCATGATGCCTTTGCGGGTTATACAGAAGATGGAAGAATTAATGCAGAAAACCTTAAAAGAATTACCAAGAAATTTGATAAGTCAATTAGGTATTTACCAAAATCAGTTAGGAAGAACGCTAAACAAAAAACTGATATTGGATTAATTTATTTTGGCTCTACATCACCTGCGGTTGAAGAAGCAATAGATTATTTATTTGATGAGGGTTACAATATAGATAGAATTCGTATCCGTTCTTTTCCATTCGATAAAAATCTTAAAAAATTTATTAATGACCATGAGCATGTTTTTATCCTTGAGCAGAATAGAGATGCACAAATGAAGTTTTTAATTTCAAATGAACTTGAAATTGATATAAACCATTTTGTATCTCTTTTAAATTTTGATGGTAGCCCTGTGACCGCAAAGTTTATAGTTGATGAGTTTAAATTAAAAGTTATGGATAATAAAAAAATTCATTCTAAAATTAAAAAATCAAAATCGGCGGCATAAAAATGAGTTTCATAAAAAAACCAATTGCTAGACATCCTAATTTACCTAAAAATAATCTAGGATTAACAAGAAGAGATTATGAAGGAGCTCTGTCCACCTTATGTGCTGGATGTGGTCATGACTCTGTTTCATCGGCTATTATTGAAGCATGTTATCAACTGTCGATTCCAGCTCATAGATTAGCAAAATTATCAGGTATTGGTTGTTCGTCAAAAACACCGACATATTTTTTAAATAAATCTCATGGCTTTAATTCGGTTCATGGAAGAATGCCTTCTGTTGCTACAGGAGCTAATCTAGCTAATAGAGATTTATATTATTTAGGTGTATCTGGCGATGGTGATACTGCATCAATTGGATTGGGTCAATTTTGTCATATAATGCGTAGGCGTTTAAACATGGTTTACATATGTGAGAATAATGGAACATATGGTTTAACTAAGGGACAATTTTCTGCAACTAATGACAAAGAATCTAAGAGCAGAAAAGGCGTAGATAATATGTTTGAATCAATTGACTTAGCTGCTTTAGCAATTCAGTTAGGCGCAGGATTTGTCGCGCGAAGTTTTTCAGGAGATAAAGATCAATTGATCCCGTTAATTCGTGCTGCTCTCAGTTATAAAGGTTTTGCTTTTATAGATGTAATTTCACCTTGTGTTACATTTAATAATCATGCTCAATCAACAAAGAGTTACGAATATTTTAGAGAACATAATGAAGCTGTAGGTTTTCTAGATGTTATTCCAGAAAATGAAGAAATTTCTGTTCAATATGATGAAGGGAAATCAATAGAAGTTAATGTTCATGATGGTTCGAAAATGATTTTGCATAAATTGAATAAAACTTATGACCCTGGAAGCAGAAGAAAAGCAATAGGGAAAATAAATGATTCGAGAGACAAAGGTGAAATTGTTACTGGATTGATATATTTAGATCAAAATGAGGAAGATCTCCATGACACATTACACACTAGCGAGAAACCTTTAAACCAGTTAGGCAAAAGAGATCTCTCACCAGGTAAAAAACAACTCCGTCAAATCAATAAGGTTTTTTCCTAACCCGCTGTTGTATCAACTTTTTCATTCCAGTCTTGCTGGCTAATCCATTCACTGAAAGGTGTAAGTTCTATTGGAATTTCATCTAGAACAGGTTTCATGTCGACTTTGAAAGGTTTATGTTCTGAAACATTATTAAATTTATAAAAATCTGACATACTTTCGATAAATGCATCTCTGTTTTCAGATCGTCCACCTCTCATATCCTCTTCGATGTCGGCAAAAAAGATATCATAAAGTCTGTTTGAGAAATCAACTAAGCTCAATTCTTCATATCTAATTGGTTTACCAAAATGACCTGATAGAAGATCTGCAACTCTAGGGGGAGTGAATACTTCAGGTCCGCCTATATTTATATTTCTTCCTATTAAATCATCTCTATCTATTGCAGCTATCATAAATTTTGCTACATCATCTAGACATATCCAGCTAGCTTCAAGATTAGGATTATGGGGATATGTGTATAAACTATTTTTCATAATATCTTCTCTAGCCCAATCTGTTAGAAGGTTATCCATAAAAAGAACTGGCTGAAAGGTAGTTGTTTGGACTCCAGCTTGTTTCAAGGTATTAATCATTAGTTTAACGCTATCATATCCTGCTTGTCCTACATCTCCTAACTCCTCAGGTGGGCCCCAACAACATGTATTATAAATTAATCTTCTTACATTTGCTTTTTTTGCCGCAGATCCAACTGTTGCAGCAAAATCAAGTGCCTTATGCGACTCTTCGAATGAAGGTCTAGTGTAAAATACTGAATCAGCTCCTAAACATGCCTCATAAACTGAGTCTGGATCATTATAATCAGCACTAACGATTTCGATGTTATCAAATTGACTTAATCTTTCAGGATTCCTTGTTGTTCCTCTTACTTGATATCCAGCTTTTAAAAGCTGTCTTACCTGTGCCAAACCTGGCCTTCCGCTTGCGCTTAATACAGTAACTAATGTCATAATTTCCTCCTAACCTATTTCTGAAATATGTCTTACTGGACTTGTACCATCCCATTCTAAAGATGCTTTGTAAACATAAGAATAAAAATTTTTTAAGGAGTCATTATTGTCATAAATTTCATATAAATGACCAATATCTCTTCCTGGATCGAACCAAGCAAATCTCATTCCATTTCTATCACCTGCTCGCGCAAAAAGTACTTCTTTGCAATCTTGTTTAATTAATTCTTCAGCCTCTCTATCAAAATTTTCTGCAATCCATGCAATATGATGAATTCCATTCTCGTGGACATTTACTTTTGAATGATCAGCAATAAGTTCAATCATAAAATTTTCTCTCCAACCATAGGCTGATGAATGGTCAAATTTTTTATTAATACCATTTATTCTTGAGTCAGCAACTTCGATGTGTTCGTTATAATAAAATGGACCTATGTTAAATCTTTTAGACCAATTCTCAGCAGAGACAATAATATTCTCTACTGCGTAGGCTATCTGGATAATTGGTTTATTTGAACTGAACATATTCTTTACTTCCTTTATAAAATTCTAGACAAGAATTAATAACTAAGAAAGAATAAAAAATTATTTTTGAGGAGGAATAATATGAGCAATAACTCATTATTAATTAAAAATGCAAATATTGTAGATGGAACCGGAATAGAAGCATTTATTGGGGATGTATTAGTTGAAGATGGAGTCATAAAAAATGTTGGTAATATTGACGGTCAATTTGAAACTGTTATTGACGCTAATGGATTAATATTAGCTCCAGGATTTATAGATATTCATACTCACTTTGATCCTCAGTTATGTTGGGATGGTTATGCGACTCCTTCAATTGAACATGGTGTTACAACTGTAGTCACTGGCAATTGTTCTCTTTCGCTGGCACCAATCAGAAATGGCGGTGAAGAAAAAATAATATCTATGTTCCAAGTTATTGAAGATATAAAGAAACCAACCTTTGAAGCTGCCGTTCCTTTTTCCTGGGAAACCTTTGGTGATTACCTCGATCATATCAAACCCAATTTAGGAATAAATGTTGGCGCTTTAATTGGTCACTCTGCCATACGTTTATATGTCATGGGGCAAGATAGTCAAAAGAGGGAAGCTACAGATGATGAAATTAAACAAATGAGCGAAATTGTAGAAACTGCAATGCAACAGGGAGCACTTGGCGTATCTTCATCTTATGTTGATGTTGATGAAAATCTTGATCCTGTTCCAAGTCGTTTTTCTTGCAAAAAAGAAAAGATAGCTCTAGCAAAGGCTGCAACAAAAACAGGAAGAGGGGTTTGGCAAGTTGTGCCTTATTTTATTGATATGAAAACCCAATTGGAGAATATTGAAGAATTAGGTGATATTAGTCTAGAAACTGGAATAATGTGCACTTTTCAACCTGTTTTATCTACACCAGATGCCCCAAAAGCTGAACAAATAATGGAAGCTCTTCAAAAACAAAGGGACAGAGGCGCTAAAGTGTATGGACAAACCATGCCGAGATGTTTTGATCTTAATATGAGGCTATCTGAGACAAGTATGCTTTTATTTGGAATGCCTACTTGGAAATCAATCATGGATCTTCCAACAGATGAGAGAAAAGCAGTTTTTTCTGATATAGAAAAACAAAAAATCCTTGTTAGTGAAGCTAGCACTGCTCAAGGAATGAGTTCAACACTTCCATTGCTAAAGATTGGTGAAGTTTATTCCGATCAAAACGAAAAATACAAAGGTAAGTATTTAATGGAAATAGCGCAGGAAGAGGGTAAAGAAGTTGGACAAATTATATTAGATATTGCCATTGCAGATGATTTGAAAACTGAATTTCAACTTGTTGATGTTTTGAACTCTGATAAAGAAAGCGTAAGTCATCTTATAATGAGCGACTTATGCCATTTTGGCGCATCAGATGCAGGTGCACATATAACACAATTTTGTGGTACTGGAGACACTACTCATCTCTTAGAGCATTATGTTAGAGAAACAAAAAAAATGACTTTACCCAAAGCAATTAATCGTATGACAAAAGAGGTTGCTGATGATTGGGGTATTAGAGATAGAGGCGTTATTGAAGAAGGAAAAGCAGCAGATTTAGTTTTGTTTGATATGGAAGATGTTGGAATTTCTGATGAGGCTTTTGTAACCGATTTTCCTGGAGAAGCAAGTAGATATATGCGTTATTCCAAAGGCTACAAATATGTTATGGTCAATGGCTCAGTAGTATATCAAAATAATGAATATACTGATGTAAAGAGTGGCAAGGTAGTCTAGGAAGATTTTGCTAAAAACTTTTTAACGGCTTCTTTATGTTCATCTGTTTTCCAGCACTCTCTTAATAATTCGCTCTCACGTTCTTGAGCTTTTTCAAGATCAACTTCACTTCCGTTCAGACTTAGAAGTTCTTTAACCATTTTAAGTTGAGGTTTTGGATTTGCGCCAATTAGATCAGCTCTACTTAATGCTTCTGACAAAAGTTCATCTTCTGAAGTTAAGAAATCAACTAAATTAGAATCCATAGCTTCTTTTGCCGGGACTAATCTTCCTGATAGACACATTTCACTTGCTTTACCAAAACCCATTCTTTGAACTAAAAAATGACTACTGGCTAATTCGGGAACTAAACCCATTTGGATAAAGAACATTCCAAACTTCGCTTTTTCCGATGCCACAATAATATCAAATGGTAAAATCATTGTAATTCCTATACCAACAGCTGCACCATTTACAGCTGCGATCATAGGTTTTGACTCTCTAATTAATTGAACCCAATTGACATTTTTCGGCATGCCCCCACTTCCAGATTGTGTATCATTACCTGGATCTTTACCATCTATTCTTGTTTGAAATGTTTCTTCTATGTCTGCTCCGGCACAAAATCCTTTTCCTGCGCCAGTCATAACTATAGCTCCAACAGAATTATCCTCATTTGCTTTAGTTATAGCTTTAGCAAGTTCCTCAGCCATGAAAGGGGTCCATGCATTTAATTTTTCAGGTCTATTTAACGTAATCAAAACAGAATTATTCTTTTTCTCATATAATATTGTTTCAAAACTCATAATCTTTCCTTTCAGTATTAAAGAGGAGGGTTCTTTTGAAATGCTGGTAGGTTTTCGTTAATAGGATCCCAAGGATTTGCAGTATCGCTCCAAAAACTTGATTCTATTTTTAACCAAGATGAGTCATCTAGGCTTCCAGCTTTTATAAATTTAACATCGGGTTGCTCGGTAACATAGCTAATAATTGGCGATCCACAATTAGGACAAAAACCTCTGTGAACATTTGACCCTTCGTGACCAACTACAGAATAAACTTTATAATCTTCATTTATTTTTAAACTTTTTGAAGGAATATAAACAATTGTAGCCTTTCCACTACCTGTCGCTTTTTGACAATCTTTGCAATGACAATTTCCTGCTGAAATGACATCTTCTTGCTTAAATTCGTATCGAATTTTACCGCATAAACAACCGCCTTTTATCATTTTTTCTCCATATATAGATTTATTTCTATTAAATCATATTTTACTACACGATAATTTTATAATACATTCAATAGAATTTTGGAGATACATGTGAATCAAGAGCAAATTGATCAACTAAAAGAGTTAATAGATTACGAAAGAAGAAGGAAAGCCCCTCCTAAGGATTTCCCTAAACTTCCGGATCTACCTGGTAAGCGATATACAGATAAAGAATTCTTTGATCTTGAGAAAGAATTTCTTTGGAAGAAGAGTTGGTTGTTAGCAGGACATCTTGATGAAATACCTGATGAAGGTAGCTATAAATTATGGGAAAAGGCTGGTCAGCCTGTTATTTTAGTTAGAAAAAATAAAAAAGAAGTAACAGCATTTTATAATATGTGCAGACATCGTGGAGCAGCTATAGTTCTTGATGAATTTGGTAAATCAAACAAATTAGTATGTGGCTATCATGGGTGGACATATGATCATGATGGAAATTTGATTGGGAAGAGGGACCCAAAAGATTTTGTTGATTTTGATGATACATGCAGAAATTTGCATAAAGTTAAAGTTGAACTTTTAGGAAATTTGATTTTTGTGAATTTTGATTTAGAAGCAGAGAGTCTGCAAGATAATCTTGGTGTTATTTATGATGAAGTGCAAGAATTTCAATTCGAAAATTTAAGTCTCATAGATCACTATACATATACATTAAAATGCAATTGGAAAATTGCTATGGAAGCAAACATGGAAGTTTATCATGTTAAATCCATTCACCCAGAGACTGTTCATACTGGTCTTGATTATACAGGGAATGTTAACACCTTTTATCCTAATGGACATGGAAGAATGGTTGCACCAAGTAGAACTTTTCCTGATCTTCCAGAAGTTGCCTTAAAAGCAAATCCGGACGCACTTAAAAAACCAAATGGAAAAAATGGTAAGGCATCAAATTATTATAAGAATAAAACTTACAAGGTTGAGGATAATAGACCAGAAATTGAGACTTGTGGTTACATAGCGCGAACATGTACTCAATCTTATAATTTAGTACCTAATTTTGTATCCCCGATGTCAGAAAAAGGTTTTCCAATTCTCTTGTGGTGGCCAACAGCAATTGATGAATGTATTTTTGAGGTCTTTTGGGTTGCACCTCATTGGGGAAAAGGTGAAAGACCTGAAATTTGGGATATAGCAATTGATGGATTTAATAAAGTTTTAGATGAAGATCTTCATTTCGGTGGTTGGATTCAAAAAGCCGTAGACTCTTATGTTTTTGATGGTGTTCCTCTAAGTTATCAAGAGGCAAGAATATATCACTGGCATGAGGAGATAGATAGAATAATTGGTTTAAACAGAATTCCAAATGATCTAAAAGTTGAGCCTAAAATAACTGAAGAATGGACTCACCCAAATGATAACAAAAAAAGGCTCGAAGAGTACCGTAACTCAATAAATACCTAGTTTTAATCTTTTATATCGCTATCTATTAAAACAGCTATCAACAGAGCTGGCTCACTGCCGTTATTTACCCATGCATGGTTTGTACCTCTTTGAACAACAACATTGAAAGGTTTAAGTCTAACCTCATCTTCATCGAGTAAAAGAGTAACATCTCCATCTAATAGGATTATATAATCAATGGTTTTTGTTTTATGCATAGCAGGATGCCTAGTTGTATCAACTCTTTCATGAGAAGCGCCCATCATTTCAAAGGCTCGAGCTGCAGCTTCCTCTAGTTTTTCTTTTGGTATACCATCTGGCGTTGGTTTAATTGCAAAATATCTAAACTTAGTTCCGTTTTCAGGAGGTGACAAAATTACATCTATATCGGCTCTGTCTTTATCATCTAAAGTATTTATTTGTTTTCCATCAGTATTCCAAATTTCAAATAATCCACCAATATCCTCTCCTAATATTCTCGCAGGAGGACCATCAATAGAAATTATTGACCTGCCTTCCTCATTATGACCTGTTATAATCCTTCTAAGATTTTCCATCCAAATCTCCCTAAAAAAGTTAAAATGAATTTTAAGAATAAAACTTCATATAGGAAATTAAATTTTACGAAATTCTCAACTTACTTAAGTTATCCACAGTATTATGTATAAAAAATATATTTTGATGTTGAATATGTGTAACTTTTTTAACTTTTTTATAAAAAATAAGTTGAGAATGATTCTCAATGGTGCATGATTTTTCTTTGGTTTTAAAAGGGAGTTACCAATGAGAAAATTAATTTATGCAACACTATTTTCTTTCACATTATTATCAGGTTCAAACCTTACTTATGCAGATGATCATTCTCAGGAATTACCTAATGTCGCTAATGTACAAGTTAATGTTTGTAAACTTAAAGAAGGCGTATCATTGAAAGAATATAATGATGTTACGCAAGATTATGTCAAATGGTCAAAAAAGAATAATGTAGAAACATTTTATGTTCGTCATTTTCCTTTGTTCTCACACGGAACAACTGGTAATCCATTGACATATGATTTTCTAGAAATTTTAGGTTCTAGTCACGAGACTTCAGGAGAGGCCTGGGATTTATGGTTGGACTCTAAAGAAGGACAAAAACTAAACGCACAATGGCAAGCCGCAGCGGATTGTTATCCAAAAATGGGAACAGGCATCACCTTATGGTCAGATGAAGAAGCGCTAGCAAAAGCAGATGAAAGGGTTGCAACCTGGAATTGGTGTACTCTTAATGACAATGTCAGTGCTGAAGAGGTTATTCAGAAGCACTCTGAAATGGCTAAAAATTTGGAAGGTAATGATCAGGGTATAATAGGTTGGGCAGGTATCATTCCTCGACTTGGAGGCGCTAGTGCACCTGGACAATTTGCTCATATTATTATTTTTCCTGACAATAAAGCTTCAATGAAGCACCAAAAAACAATTGCTCAGGGTGGTTGGAAACATTATCGCGATTACGAGAAACAATTTGCAACATGCAGAGGTGAAGAATTATATGATGTTCAAGTCCTTAATAGATTATCACAATAATAAAAGGAGTATTCAATGATAAAAAAAACAACAATTCTTAGCGCTTTTTTTGTTCTGTTTCTAACTAACGGTGTACTCAAGGGACAGGATACTGATCTTGGTGCAGGAATAAACTCAGATGCTGCTTTTGCTATTCAGGCAAATATTTGTAGGCTAAATGATGGCATCACAATGGATCGTTATGAGGCGCTCAACGAGAGATATTTTAAATGGGCTAAAAAGAATAAAGTAGAAACTTTCGTTGCTTTACAAACACCACATTTCCAACATGGTGATTTTGATAATCCTCCATCTTATGATTTTGTTGAGTTTATGGCCGCTCCTTTTGAAACACACGGAAAGGGTTGGGATAAACTTGCCGAAACAAAAGAGGGTCAAGATATACTGAATGAGTGGGGCGAAGTTTCAACATGCTATATGAAGATGAGTTCTGCTTATTTTAATTATGCAAATGAAGAAGAATTGAATGTTGGTGATTCAAGATATGCTGAATGGAACTGGTGCAGTATTCGTGAAGGAAAAAGTCCAGATGATTTGATAGCATTCCATAATAATGCTGCTAAGAGAATGAAGGATAATCCTAATGGAGCAATAGGTTGGCTAACAATGGTTCCATTGTTAGGAGGTGGTAATTATCCAACATTTGCTCATGTTGTTTTATATCCTGATATGGAATCAGTAATGCAATCTAAAAAAGTTGAAGCTGCAGAGGGAGGTTGGCGATTTCGAGATGAATATGAAACTGAATATGCTGAATGCAGTGATCCAATGCTAATGCATGAAAAAGTTTATAACAGACCAAAATAATTAATAAAGGAGATAATAATGAATAAATATTTATTTGGTATTTTTGCAATAATCCTAAGTTTTGCTGGGAAGTCTTTCGCGGCACCTTTAGATGCTTATTATTGCTTTTCAACACAAGATCCACAGGCTGTTGTCGCTAAGTTTGACAATTATTTGACAAGTGATGCCGCAAAAGGTCTTCCAACAGTTAGATTATGGGCAATGTTGTTAAATGGTGAAGCTCATGAAACCCATTGCGTTGTATTTGAAAACCCTAATGGTAGCTCATTTGAAAATTCAGGAGCTATATTTAATGCGCCTGAAGGGCAGGCTTTTCTTCAGGACTTATTTACTGTAATTGAAGATGGATTAGAAGGTGGTGGTACCCCTATCTTGAATTTTGGTGAAGCTGATTTTAATAAAAATCCATTCCTTGTTCTTTATAATTTGAGAGTTAAAGATTCAAAGAAGTACGCTGAACTTTGGTCTGATCTCATGAGTTCAAATGATTTTCCAGGATCGGCAACTCTTTTCCAAGATACTTTTACTGGAGAGGATGGAAGAACGCATTATATTGGGATGTCCGGCCCATCAGTTGATGCTCTTAGAAATGCTATCGCACAGTCTTTGGGCTCCAAAGATGGTGAGAATTTCCAAAAAAGAGCATCTGGAATCAGAAAAGTGTTAAGCACTTATTTGATGTTGCATGTCAAAAGCTGGAACGAATAATTTGCTTTTATAAAATTTTTTATTTTAAATGAAACCCCGTATTTATTGCGGGGTTTTTTTTGAGGAGAAAATGAATAATTCTACATCTTGGCCAAAGCCAATATATGCTTGGTTTTTTACTTCAATTCTTTTAGTTGCTTATATAATTTCATTTATCGATAGACAAATGATTAATTATCTTGTTGTACCAATCAAAGAGGATATGGGTTTAACCGACTTTGAGATCTCATTTATTCAAGGATGGGGCTTTGTGCTTGCATACATAATTTTTAGTATTCCTTTTGGAAGAATTGTAGACAAGGTAAACCGTGTAAGAGTTTTGATTGGTGGTATAATTATCTGGAGTGTAGCAACCGCAGCTTGTGGATTTTCAAAAAATTCTTGGCAACTAGTTTTATCAAGATCTGGCGTTGGCGCAGGTGAAGCAGCATTAACTCCAGCTTCATGGTCAATTATTTCAGATCTTTTTCCAGTTGAGAAAAGAAGCTTTCCAATGAGTATATATTTAATGGGCCCATATATTGGTCAAGGCCTTTCTCTCTTGTTTGGTGCTCAAATTCTTAGAATCTATAATGAACCAGTAACATTATTTGAAAGTATTATTGTACAACCATGGCAAATTATATTTCTTATAATTGCAGTCCCTGGTGTTATTTTAGGTTTACTTATGTTTGCCTTAAAAGATCCAGTAAGAAAAGAAGTATTAGTTAGTGAAAAGGAAGAAGGCACAGATAGCATCAAAGAAGTTTTTGCTTATGTAATTAAGAATATTGGAGCATATATGCCTCTCCTAATTGGATCGGCCTTTATAGTTGTCCTTCTGTACGGAGTGCAATCTTGGGTACCTACATTCTTACATAGAATCCATGGATGGGAACATACAAGAATTGGAGATCAATATGGGTTAGTTGCATTGTTTGCAGGATCTCTTGGTGTTGTTTCTGGGCCAATGGCTGAAAAATATTTAACAAAACTAAATTTCAATGCCGCAACAATAATTGTTTGTATTATTACTGCAGTTGCATTGACGATCATAGGCCCTATAACATTTTTAAGTTTGAGCTCTGATATCGTTTTAATTGGAATATTTATAACGAGTTTCTTTATTACCCTTCCAT
>LUMP01000012.1_pt1 | contig 52132 bp, 55 predicted proteins | sample 729641 | NCBI WGS metagenome assembly LUMP01 (sample SAMN03860260, study PRJNA289734) | marine metagenome | biome: seawater column; feature: ocean; material: water; isolation source: Red Sea water column Station 12 - depth 47m | place: Saudi Arabia: Red Sea | collected 2011-10-15 | depth 47 m | reverse complement strand
AATTAGACAGCTTCAATAACAGCTTTGGAGGTAATTCTTCAGTGCCAAGTTCTAATAAAAAGTCGTGCGTTTTCATGCCCAATATTTTAGCTTATTGTGTTGAGTATTATTAAGTTTGATTTGGCAAGCAGGATACTTAGTTTAGTTTACACTAAATATAAAGATAAGCTCTTTGTCAAAGACAGCCTCATCTGGAGCAGATGGAAGCGGTGATGCTTTATAAACCGCTCTTCTTATAGAATCTTTGAATACTTTAGCTTTATTACTATTATCAACATTTGCATTTCGAACATCTACGGCAACAACAGTACCATCTCTATCTTGAACAACATATACCTCAGCAGTCCAATCGTCCTCTGCACCTTGATAACGCCAGAATGATTTAACTCTTGCAGCAATATTGCTTACATAGGCTGATTTCAAGGTATTTAATTGATCTTCGATAACTCTTAATCTTTCTTGATCTTGCTCAGCCTGAACTTCTTGAGTTAGAAGACGATTGTATTGCTCATTTTCATAAGCAAGTTGCTGTGCTGTTCTCTCGGCTTCAAGCTCGTCAAGTCTAATTCGCTCCTCCTCGGCAAGCCTCTTAGCTTCCTCTTTTTCTTTTTCAGCCTCTTTGGCTTTTTCTTCTTCTAGCTTACGTTTCTCTTCTGCTTCTTTGGCTTTTTCTTCTTCTAGCTTACGTTTCTCTTCTTCAGACTTTCTCTTCTGCTCAGCTTCTTTTGCTTTGGCTTCTTCAGCCTTTCTTTTCTCTTCTGCTTTCTTGACCTGTTTTGCAACTTCTTGGGCAAGTATTTCAGCTTCTCTAGCTTTCTCTTCTGCCAATCTTTCAGCCTCTTTAACAGCATCTTTGGCTTTTAATTCTTCTTCTATACGCTTCTGTTCAGCTTCTTTTGCTAAAATCTCGGCTTCTTTTACTAATAATTCAGCCTCTTTTGCTTTCTCTTCAGCTAATAATTCAGCTTCTTTAACAGTATCTTTGGCTTTCAATTCTTCTTCTATGCGTTTTTCTTCAGCTTCTTTAGCAAGCAATTCAGCTTCCTTAGTTTTAGCCTCTTCAGCTTTACGTTTTAGCTCAGCGAGTTTGGTTTTAACCTCTTCAGCTTTACGAAGAGCTTCAGCTTCAGCCTTTTGTTTCTCAGCCTCTTGAACTAATATTTCAGCTTCTTTAGTTTTAGCTTCCTCCGCTAGCCTTTTGGCTTCAGCTTCTTTTGCTTTAATCTCCTCTGCTTTTCTTTTGGCTTCAGCAGTTTCTATCTTTTTAGCTGCCTCGCTTGCTAACTGTTCTGCTTCCTTGGCTTTAGCTTCTTCAGCTTTTCTCTTTACCTCGGCAAAAACTTTTTGTGCTTTAGCTTTCAATGCCTCCTGTTCGGCAATCTTTTGATCTTTCTTAGCTGTCTCAGAACGTTTCTCTTCATTCTTTAACTTCTGTTGTTTTTGCCTCTCAACATCCTTTAATCGATCCTGCTCAGCTTCAATAATTTCCATATCAATCATTACTGCCTGAACCGGTGCTGGTTGAGATACTGAAGAAGTTTGTTGAGGTGCATCCCATCTCTCTACACCAGCATAAAGTAGTCCAAACAAAAGCGCCGCATGAAATACAACTGCCACCCAAAATGCAATTGGGTGTTTTTTTGAAATTTTCACCATCGGTCTCATCGCTGTATTGATGAGCCCTAAAATAAAGATTAAAAACTTTTTAGTATATTTATAAAGGAATGCTAAAGTTTTTTTCAGAAAAACTAAGAACTTAGAATCGCCAGTTACTTCCTGTTCATTGGAGCTAGTTTGCTCATTATTTTCAGAAGAGGAATCAGATTTTTTAGAAAAGAGACCTCTAAAAAAATCAGCAATCTTTTTAACAAAATTCATAAATATAAATTAGTTAATTTGGGTTCTCAGTCATAAAGCCAACCTTGTCTATCTTGCTATATTGCTTAAGTATTGCAATGATTTCTATGACTTTTTCATATTCAACTTTTTTATCGCCTCTAACGAATACTTGCATATCAGGATAAATTTCTTTTCGTGCAAGAATTTGATTTATTGCCACATTTAATGATACTGGTTCTAAATCCTCGATTTCATCAACACCAGGGCTTGTCATGGGGTTAATAAAGTAATTACCATCAACATCAACAGAAATAATTGAAGGCTGTTGGTCTTGATAATCAACGACATTCGCTGGAGCACTAGGAAGGTCAACCTCAACTCCCTGCTCAATAATTGGAGTGGTCATCATAAAGATAACCAGAAGAACAAGCATTACATCAATATAAGGAACAATATTGATATCTGCGTGAATATCTGGCCTAGAACGCTTTGGTAGTTCAATCATTTTTGTCTCTGAAGAATAACAAATATCTCTTCAACAAAAGCAGTATATCTATTTCCAATATCTTCAACTTGTGAAACCAGCCTGTTATAGGCAATAGTAGCTGGAATCGCTGCAAATAAGCCAAAAGCAGTCGCAATAAGAGCTTCAGCAATACCTGGAGCAACAACAGCAATCGTTGCCTGCTTAACTGAAGCAAGACCAATAAATGAGTGCATAATTCCCCAAACCGTACCAAAAAGACCAATATAGGGGCTTGAAGAGGCAATCATTGCAAGAATTGAAAGACTTGAATCTAACCTATCTATTTCATTGCTTGCAGAGGTATTCATAGCCCTATACGCTCTTTCAGAATTCATGATAAGTGATTGATTGGAGGTAGACTTAGTATGAGTAAATTCTTTATAACCAGAACCAAAAATATCCTCCATGGCAGTCCAATCTGAAGCGAGTGGAGGTAAATTTTTATATAAGGTAGCTAATTTGTCATTCCTTTCAAACTCTTCATGAAAAGTATCTATGTCATTTGATGCATCAATCAGAATCTTCTTCTTGGCCATAATTACGGTCCATGAGTAGATTGACATCAAAACCAAAATAATCATCACTAACTGAACTACAAGCCCCGCATTGAAGATTAAACCGACGATTGATAAACTATTTTCTTCCATTAAGTTTCTCCATGATTTCTTGCGGAACAGCGCAAGGTTTTAAATTATTTCTTGATACAGAAACAACCTTGACTTCCGCATTAAATAATACCGTATTTTTCTCCAAATTCAGAATTTTCTGAACAAAAACTAGACTTGCATTTTTAATTAATTTGATACTCGTTTGAACTTCAATTAAGTCATCTAAATACGCAGGCGATATATAGTCTGCACTCAAAGATTTAACGACAAAAACTATATTTTTTTCATTAGCTAAAGAGCCTTGATCAAAACCAAGCTCTCGAAGATGTTCAGTCCTTCCTCGTTCTATAAATTTAAGATAATTAGCATAAAAGACTACACCTCCAGCATCAGTATCTTCGTAATAAACTCTATATCGATGTTGACTCATTTACTAAATAAATCTTGTTCCTGTGCTTGTCTGACTTCCCCTAAGTGAGAGAAAGCTTGATCAGTAGCGATACGCCCTCTTGGCGTCCTCATAATAAAACCTTGCTGTAGAAGATATGGCTCAATCATGTCTTCTAAAGTCGTTCTTTCTTCACCTAAAGCAGTTGCCAATGTATCCAGTCCAACAGGACCAGCGGAAAATTTTTGAATAATTAAGCCTAAATAATCTCTATCCAGTTGCTCTAGCCCAGCCTCGTCAACTTTTAGCGCCTCGAGCGCTTCTTGAGCAATCTCAACATTAATGACTCCTTTTGTTTTGACGTCTGCAAAATCACGAACTCTTCTTAATAGACGATTAGCAATTCTTGGTGTTCCTCTTGAACGCTTTGCAATTTCTTCTGAACCCTTTTTCTCAATTTTTATTTTTAAAATAGATGCTGACCTTTCAATAATATCTTGAAGCTCTTTTAGGTTATAAAAAGCCAGCCTATGGACAATTCCGAATCTATCTCTCAAAGGAGAGGTAAGCATTCCAGCTCTTGTGGTTGCTCCGATTAAAGTAAACGGAGGTAACTCAAGTTGTACTGAGTGCGCAGCCACTCCCTCACCTACCAATATATCAAGCTTAAAGTCTTCAAGTGCAGGATACAAAATTTCCTCCACTACGGGGTTGAGCCTGTGGATTTCATCAATAAATAAAATATCATATGGCTCTAGCTTAGTAAGAATTGCTGCCAGATCACCAGATCGCTCCAAGACAGGCCCTGAAGTCTGCTTAATTCCTGCATTCATTTGGTTAGCAATTACATTTGCCAAGGTAGTTTTACCAAGTCCAGGTGGGCCATAAATCAGACAATGGTCAAGGACATCTTCGCGAGATCTTGCAGCCTCAATGAACAAAGACATTTGTGATTTAACGTCTTCTTGCCCAATGTAATCTGAGAAAGAATTGGGTCGAACCGAGGCAGCCTTGAGATCTTCATTGGACTGATTCTCACCTCCGATCAATCTATCCTCTTCTATCATGCAAAGTAATTAATTTATAAGATTATGATAAGTATTTTAGACCAATCGTAACTGAGGTTGATTGTTTATGCAAAACTAGAAGTTTGAACACAAAGTATAAATTGGAATGTCATTGAAATGAAAGGTATAATTAATCGATTAATTTTTAATGACTTGTCCAATGTCAAATATTGCGGTACTTAGTATTAGTCATCAATTGGCCCCAGTTGAAATAAGGGAAAAAGTAGCATTTTCTCCAAGTGAATTGCCTACTTCCATTTCGAATTTATTATCAATTGCTGATATTAAAGCATGCGTAATATTCTCAACCTGCAATAGATCTGAGATTTATGTCTCCCATAATTCAAAAAATATTAATGAGGTCCTATTAAAATTTTTAGCAACGACTCACGCTATTGATCATTTATCGCTCGTTGAATATGTTTCTTTTTTTGAATCTAATGAAGCTATTGACCATATCTGTAAAGTGGCATGTGGTCTTGAATCATTGGTCCTTGGTGAGCCACAAATATTTGGCCAACTTAAAGAAGCATATCAAATCTCAAAAACGCATGGTGCGCTAGACAAGATCCTGGAAAAACTTTTTCAACATGTATTTAAAACTGCAAAGAAAGTAAGAACTGATACCAATATTGGATCTTCTCCAATATCTGTTGCTTATTGTGCTGTTAAGCTCAGTGAGAAAATCTTTACCAACTTAGAAAATCAAACTGTGCTTTTGATTGGGGCTGGTGAAATGGTTGAACTCAGCGCTCAACATCTCAGTAAAAGAGGTGTTAAGGATATGATTTTTGCTAACAGAACACTTGAGAATGCTCAGCCAATTGCAATTAAACATAACGCTGAAGCTATCGCTCTTAAAAGTTTATCTGAAAATCTTCATCGGGCTGATATAGTCATCTCATCCACTGCAGCACCCATCCCAATCATAGGTAAGGGTTTGGTAGAAACGGTACTTCTTCAGCGAAAACATCAACCAATGCTTTTAATTGATCTGGCGATTCCAAGAGATATAGAGCCGGAGGTTAATCAACTTGAGGATGTATTTCTTTATACAGTTGATGATTTACAGCAAATTGCGAACAGCAACCTAGAAGAAAGACTCAAAGAAAAAGTTGATGCTGAAAAAATAATCAAACTCAGCAGCATTGAGTTCATGGCCTGGCTCAATAATATTCCTAATGAAGAAGTTATTAAAAATTATAGAATGCAAGCCGATTTACTTAAAGATGAACTATTGCAAATAGCTTTGAGAAAACTTAAATCCGGCTCTAGTCCAGACCTTGTGGTGGAGGAACTGGCTGACAAACTCACTAATAAGTTATTGCATCAATCCTTAGAACAAATTAAAAGACCTGTCCAATCAAAAGCTAATTCTAAAGTTTCAGTCGATAAAGATACAAATACACATTCGAAGATCGAAAGTTAATGAATCAGTCTATCCTTTCAAAGTTAGAGCAATTATCAATGCGCCTTGAAGAAATCAATGCTCTTCTATCTGATCAATCCATTGCCTCAGATCAAAATAAGTTTAGAGAGCTTTCCATTGAACATTCACAGCTAACACCAGTCAATGATAAATATAAATCATACCTATCTACGATTGATGACATTGAAGCTGCTGAAAAATTGTTAAGTGAACAAGATGATGAGATGAAACAAATGGCTGAGGAGGAGATATCTTCTGGTCAAAAAGTTTTAGAGCAATTGGAGTTAGATCTTAAAAAAGCCCTGCTTCCAAAAGACCCTAACGACTCAAGAAATATTATTCTTGAAATAAGAGCAGGAACTGGTGGTGATGAAGCCAGTATTTTTTCAGGCGATCTTTACAGAATGTATACCCGATATGTTGAAAAATCCAAATGGCAGCTTGAAATTTTAAGTTCAAGCGTTGGAGAACATGGGGGCTTTAAAGAAATCATTGCGAGAATTAGTGGTACTAATGTCTATTCAAAACTAAAGTTTGAATCTGGCGCTCATCGAGTTCAAAGAGTCCCTGAAACTGAATCTCAAGGAAGAGTCCATACTTCTGCATGCACTGTTGCTGTGATGCCTGAAGTTTCTGATATTGAAGAGGTGGATATCAACATGAATGATGTTAGAGTTGACACATTTAGGGCATCTGGAGCTGGTGGCCAACATGTAAATAAAACGGATTCAGCTGTGAGAGTTACGCATATCCCTACTGGTACAGTAGTTGAATGTCAGGATGGAAGATCTCAACACAAAAATAAAGCTCAAGCTCTATCTGTACTTGCATCAAGGATTTTAGACGCTCAACAACAGGAACAGCAAAAGGAGCAAGCCTCTCAACGAAAGGAGTTGGTTGGTAGTGGAGATAGATCGCAAAGAATTCGCACTTATAATTATCCTCAAGGAAGGGTTACTGATCATCGCATTAACCTTACTCTCTATAAACTCAACGAGGTTATGGAAGGTGATTTAGAATCAATAATTGACCCTCTAATTATTGAGCAACAAACTAATCAATTGACAGAGCTTAATGCAAGCCTTTAAGTTTTTTTAGGTAGAAACTGCGCGATAAAAAACAAAGCACCCAATGTGATTACAATTGTTGGCCCGGTTGCAAGATCATAATCAATTGAAAGATAAAGGCCTAGTAATACTGCCGCAATAGACACCAACATTGAAGTGAATATCATTACGACTGGTGAATTTGAAAAGACTCGCGCAATTGCCGGAGGAATAATCAGCAGTGAGGTAATAAGAAGCACCCCAACAATTTGAACTGAAACTGAAACTGCTAAGGCAATTAGAAACATGAAAAGAAGATCATAATAAAGCTTATTAATTCCTTCAGCTTTTGCCAGCTCTTCATTGAGTGTTAGCAGCAGCAACTTTTTCCAATGAGTTATTAAAATTAAAACGACTATTACCCCTACCAAAAAAACCCAATAAAGATCTGTTGACGTAATTGAGAGAATATCTCCAAAGAGATAAGCAAAATAATCAGTATTTTGATTTCCTACAATTCCCAGAATTACTATTCCTAAAGAGAGTGATACATGCGAGAAAATCCCTAGAACAGCGTCACTTGACCAGAAATCTTTTTGTTGAAGTATAACAATGAGTGCTGCAAACAATCCACCCACAATGACTAAACCTAAATTAATGCCTATGCCACTTGCGATGCCCAATGCAACACCTAAAAGAGCGCTATGTGAAATTGAATCAGAGAAATAGGAAAGTCGTTTCCAGATGACAAAACATCCTAGCGAACCTGCAATTAATGAGACACCAATCGATGCAATTAGAGCTCTATAAATAAAATCATCCATAACCTACAAAGGTAGAGTAAGGTTAATGACAGTCCTCACACAATCCATAAAGATAGAGAGAGTGATCAGTCAAATCAAATCCGTGTTTTTTTGCAATTTGAATTTGATGCTTCTCAATCACATCATCCTGAAACTCAATAATCTTATTACATTTCACGCAAACTAAATGGTCATGATGCTCTGCTCCGCATAACTCATAGACTGCTTGATTATTTTCAAAATTTAATTTTTGGACTATACCTGATTCTTCAAACTGTGACAAAACTCTATAAATTGTTGCAACACCCACCTCTTCATTTTGTTCAATAAGAACTCTGTAAATATCCTCCGCACTCAGGTGATGACTTGAAGAGCTCTCGAGAACCTCTAAAATTTTAAGTCTTGGAAGGGTGACTTTAAGTCCAGCACTTTTTAAATCTTCTGCATCCATTAAAAAATCCTTAAGGTAAAATCCTTTATATATTTTATATGCTAAACAATAGATGAAAAGATTAACTTTTATTTTGCTTGCTTCTATGCTGCTTTATGGCTGTTCAGATACCCTTCCAAAAGCACCTGAACTTCCAAAAATGCCAAAGTTTTCAATGCCTGAGCTCCCTAAAATGCCTAAACTTTCTCTACCCAGCTGGGCGAAACCAAAATTACCATCAATTGAAGTCTATAAACCCACAATTCTGCAAGGATCGGTTTTAGACATGAATGAAGTCAACCAGCTGCAAATTGGGATGAGTAAGGAGATGGTAATAAACTTAATAGGCTCTCCAAGCATCATTGACCCCTTTCATCAGTATCAGTGGGACTACATTAATCATTCCTTAATTGAGGGTGAAACCAAGATTCAATATCGCTTAAGATTAATATTTGATGATAATATACTAGCTGAAATTGACAAAACTGGGCTTCAAGGTTTAACACTAGATAATTAATTGTTACGCCGTTTTATCTTTTAGCTAAAACACTACCTGTTAGTGATTTTAGGTACTAATTAAAGTAGATTAATGTCGAAACTAAAAGTAAACAATTTAAGCTGTCAAAAAGGCTACAACCTTCTCTTTGAAAATCTTTCTTTTGAGATTAACTCTGGTGAAGCCTTAAGAGTTTCAGGTCCAAATGGCTCTGGAAAAACCTCTTTGTTAAGAATTATTGCTGGACTAAGTTCGTTTGAGACAGGCCAAATAGATTATGACTCCTATAAATTGAATGGTGAGAAATATAAGCTCGATTTTCTTTATCTTGGACATTTAGCAAGCCTAAGTCCAGAGTTAACTTGCATTGAAAATTTAAAATACAGCTCACTACTTGAAGGCGAAAGCTTCGAAATTGATTATTCTTTGGCTCTCCAGCACGTGGGTTTAGAAAACTATGAGAACGATCTTGTTGGCACGCTGTCAGCTGGCCAGAAAAAAAGAATTGCACTGTCTCTTCTGTTTATAAGTCAATCGAAAGTTTGGCTTTTAGATGAGCCATTTTCCGCACTTGATTCTAATGCAATTAGGATTATTGAAAAAAGAATCGATGAGCATTGCAATAACGGTGGAATCTGTATTTTCACTACGCATCAGGAATGCAATATCAAAAATCTAAAGGAGATTTCACTTTGAATATCTTCTTCACAACTATATTAAGGGATCTCAAAATGGCACTTAGGAACCCTTCAAGCTTTCTTAATCCTTTGATGTTTTTTGTGATCTCTATTTCATTATTTCCAATTGCAATAAGTCCTAATGCTGAGACTTTATCAACTTTGGCTCCAGGAATCATTTGGGTAATAACAATGCTGTCCGTTCTGCTATCTCTGAACACATTATTTCACTATGACTTTGATAATGGTGTTCTTGAACAAATGATTATGTCTCATCATTCGCTTTCGCTCATTTTATTAGCAAAAACCCTAGCCCATTGGATTCTTTCGGGACTTCCAATTATTATTTTATCTCCTTTCCTTGGTATGGCACTTTTTCTTGACTCTCAAAGCATCAATATTTTGATAGTGACCTTGATTATCGCTACGCCATGCTTGAGTCTAATTGGCTCCATTGGAGCATCTCTTGTTGTTGGAATAAAAAACTCAGGTATGCTATTGTCCTTGTTGATACTTCCACTCTATATTCCAATTTTAATCTTTTCAACCAGTGCAGTTTCTCATGCTCAGTCAAACCTAGCAATTGATGGTCAGTTATATTTTTTAGGATTTATCTTAATTATGAGCCTAATCATTGCTCCATTTCTCAGTGCATTATCTTTAAAAATAAGTCTCGATTAGGCTTTACATTAGTATTCATAAGGCTATAATAAATCAACGCTGATTTGTTCCGATTGCTAGCGTTGCCGTTTTTGCGGCTAAAACAAGCTAAAGCAGATCATTTTTAATAAATTTTCCTTTAGCTTTTTTTTGAATTTAATAGGATTATAAAAATGATTTTTACCTCTGAATCTGTCTCAGCCGGACACCCTGACAAAGTTTGTGATCAAATATCTGATGCTATTTTAGATGCTGCTCTTGATCAAGACCCTAACTCAAGAGTTGCAGTCGAAACTCTAGTTAAGGACAATCAAGTTGTACTAGCAGGGGAAATAACAACTGCAGCTGAAATTGACTATGAAGCTATAGTCAGAAAGACTATTTTAGCTATTGGTTATGATCAAGAAGAGTATGGCTTTAATGGAGCGACATGCTCAATAACAAATCTACTTGGAAGGCAATCTCAAGATATTTCAATGGGAGTTACCGAGAGTGAAAATCATGAGCAAGGAGCCGGTGATCAAGGACTCATGTTTGGCTATGCTGAAAATTCAACTGAAGAGTTAATGCCAGCACCTATAATGATTTCTCATCAACTTGTGAGGCAACAAGCTGATTTGATGCTTAGTGGAGAGATACCATGGCTTCGTCCAGATGCTAAATCTCAAGTTTCTTGTATTTATGAAGGAAATCAAATTGTTGGAATAGATGCTGTTGTTCTATCCACTCAACACGATGGAGATATTCCCTTAGGCGAGTTAAGAGAAAGTGTTTTAGAAAACATTATCAAACCTATTCTTCCAGAAAAATGGCTTACGAACGAAACTCAATATCATATTAATCCAACCGGTAATTTTGAGATTGGAGGACCTGTAGGTGATGCAGGACTCACTGGAAGGAAAATTATTGTCGACACATATGGCGGCATGGCAAGACATGGAGGTGGGGCATTTTCTGGCAAAGATCCATCAAAAGTTGACAGAAGTGCTGCCTATGCGACTCGTTATGTTGCAAAAAATATTGTAGCTGCTGGTATTGCCAAACGATGTGAAATTCAAGTCTCCTATGCTATTGGAGTCGCAGAACCAACCAGTATTAGTGTCGATACATTTGGAACAGGTGAGATACCTAATCATGAAATTGTAGCTTTAATTAGAGAGCATTTTGATCTTCGACCTAAAGGCTTGATTGCAATGTTGGATTTAAAGCGACCTATTTATCAGCAAACTGCAAGTTATGGTCACTTTGGAAGGACAGAAGATACAATAAGCTGGGAAAAAACAAATAGATCTGACCTACTAAAATAGTTTCTTTTGATTTTGTTTTTGGTATAATTTATATCTGCCAAGGAGCGTTGCAATGAGAAATTTCTCAATCAGGCTTGGCAATCAAAACGACGCTCATTTTTTTCAACTAACAAGGAAAATAAATGAGCAATTCAACAGTAAATAGTAAAGACTTTAAGGTTTCTGATCTCGACCTCAATAGCTTAAGCAATGATTATAAGGTTGCTGATATAAACCTTGCAGATTTTGGTCGCAAGGAAATTGAACTAGCTGAATCTGAAATGCCAGCGTTGATGGCGCTTAGAGAAAAGTATAGCAAAGAGCAGCCACTTAAAGGTGCAAAGATTATGGGCTGCATTCATATGACCATCCAAACGGCTGTCCTGATGGAAACACTGATTGATCTTGGCGCCGAAATTCGCTGGTCATCCTGCAATATTTTTTCAACGCAAGATCATGCTGCTTCCGCAATGGCTGCAAGAAATATTCCTGTCTTCGCATGGAAAGGTGAAACTGAAGAGGAGTTTTTGTGGTGTATTGAACAAACCATTCTTCATAATGGCAAACCATGGGATGCCAACATGATTCTTGATGATGGTGGCGACCTCACTGGCATGGTTCATGAAAAATACCCTGAAATGCTGGATAAAATCCATGGCATCAGCGAAGAGACAACAACAGGGGTTCATCGTCTACTAGAAATGATTGAGAATGGTGAACTTAAGGTTCCAGCTATTAATGTGAACGATGCTGTAACAAAATCAAAAAATGACAACAAATATGGTTGTCGTCACTCGTTGAATGACGCTATTAAGCGCGGAACTGACATGTTGATGTCTGGCAAGAAAGCTCTTCTTATTGGTTACGGTGATGTGGGTAAAGGTTCAGCGATGTCACTTCGTCAAGAGGGGATGATAGTTAAAATCTCCGAGATTGACCCTATTTGTGCTTTTCAGGCATGCATGGACGGCTTTGAAGTGGTCTCTCCCTATATTGATGGTATCAATACAGGCTCTGTAGATTGTATTAACAAGGATTTACTTGCTAATACTGATTTGATAGTTACAACTACAGGCAATACTAATGTTTGCGATGCAGCTATGCTTCAATGCCTTAAAGCGGGCTCTGTGGTCTGCAATATCGGACACTTTGACAATGAAATTGACACTCAATATATGCGTGATCATTGGAAATGGGATGAAGTCAAGCCTCAAGTTCACCGCATCTACCGCTCAAATGATAATAGTGATTACTTGATTTTGCTTTCTGAGGGAAGATTAGTTAACTTAGGGAATGCAACTGGGCATCCTTCAAGAATCATGGATGGATCTTTTGCTAACCAGGTACTCGCTCAAATGCACCTTTTTGATAAGAAATTTGCCGACCTGCCTGAAGATCAAAAAGCGGCCAATATCAGTGTTGAGCTGCTTCCAAAGAAACTAGATGAGGAAGTTGCTGCTGGTATGGTTGGAGGCTTCGGTGGCGTTTTAACTGTTATGACCAATGAGCAAGCAAAATATATTAATACGCCTAAAGAGGGTCCATTCAAACCAGAGTCTTACAAGTATTAATTTTATTCATGCTGATTAAATGCGGGATTTTTCCCGCATTTTTTTTATCTCAGCTTCAGTAAATACTTAAATGTCAGCCCTTAAACTAGAATGGTGGGGTAAAATTTTCGTTATTTCTTAGTTCGAATTAAATGTCTAATTTAGAGCTTGATACAACCAAATCATTCCAAAATTTAATCCTTAAATTACAGAGTTTCTGGGCAGAAAAAGGTTGTGCTATCGTTCAGCCGTTTGATATGGAGGTTGGTGCAGGCACATTTCATCCAGCTACTTTTATCAGAGCCATTGGTCCAGAGCCCTGGAAGGCAGCGTATGTTCAACCCTCGAGAAGACCAGGAGATGGCCGCTATGGTGAAAATCCTAATCGCCTTCAACACTATTACCAATTTCAAGTTTTACTAAAACCCTCTCCAAGCGATATTCAAGACCTTTATCTCGATTCATTAGCATCAATCGGTATTGATTTAAAAATGCATGATGTTAGATTTGTTGAAGATAATTGGGAGTCTCCAACCTTGGGTGCCTGGGGTCTGGGATGGGAAGTATGGCTTAACGGAATGGAGGTCAGTCAGTTTACTTATTTTCAGCAGGTTGGCGGACTCACTTGTAAGCCAGTCTCTGGCGAACTTACTTATGGCCTTGAAAGGCTTGCAATGTACCTTCAAGGTGTTGATAGTGTCTTTGATCTTGTTTGGACTGAAGGTCTTACATACGGAGACGTATACCATCAGAATGAAGTTGAACAATCAAAATATAACTTTGAGATTGCAGACACGGATGTTTTATTTAGGCAGTTTGATGAGGCTGAATCAATGAACTTAAAGCTTATTGAAGAGAACCTTCCATTTCCAGCTTATGAACAAACCATGAAAGCCTCTCATATTTTTAATTTACTTGATGCAAGGAAAGCTATCAGTGTAACGGACAGAGCAAGGTTTATTAGAAGAGTTAGATCAATGAGTCAAAAAGTAGCTCAAGCATATTATGATTCTAGAGAGCGGCTGGGCTTTCCAATGTTAAAAAAATAGAATGATCAATTCTCAATGAGGCCATTCCACTCAATTTATAACAAGATTCTAGTTTGGTCCTCAAGTCGATTTGCTATTCTCTGGCTCTCAGTGATTAGTTTTTTTGAGTCGATCATTATCCCGCTACCACTCCAGGACTTGCTTTTGGCATCCATGTCCTTAAGAAATAGATCAAAGGCTTTTTATTTTGCTGCAATTTGCACGATTGCCTCAGTTTTAGGAGCGATTCTAGGTTACTTTATTGGGGTTCAGGCAGAAAACTTTGTCATGCCATTGTTAATTAATATGGGCTATGAGGCGAAATTTGAGACCGCACAAATATACTTTCAGACTTATGGTATCTATATTATCCTAATCGCTGGTTTTAGCCCTATTCCATATAAACTTTTTACAATTTCCGCTGGAATGATGTCAATGTCTCTATTTCCATTCATTGTTTTTTCTTTAATTGCAAGAGGCTCTAGATATTTTTTAATATCCCTTGTTGTAAGAAAATTTGGAAAAATGGCAGATGCGTGGTTAAATAAATACATTGATTGGCTCGGATATCTTCTTATTATCGCGATTGCTCTATTTTTATGGTATGAATACTAAATTAATAACACTTGCTATTGTTGTTGTTTTATCAGGCTGCCTCACCAATCCCCCAGGCCAGGTAATCGTTGAAGAAAAATCCTTCAATGTCGTTGAATCTAAAAGCCAACCGAGTTCTACCCAGTCTAAAAAAACAAATGTGAAGAAGAATTGGTCATTACCTGTTGATTCTCCAATTCTGAAAAATTATTCTGAAAATGATGGTCACTATGGATTAACGTTTGATAATGCTTCAGGTCAAGAGGTCAGGGCCGTTAGAAAAGGAGAAGTTGTTTATAGCGGTGATAGGATGGCCAGTTATGGAAAAATGATTATTATTAAGCACGCCTATGGCTTTTATAGCATCTACAATCAAAACCAGGAGCTGCTTGTTAGTGAAGGTGATAATATTGAGAAAGGCGAGCTAATCGCAATCACAGGTGACAAGCCGTTTTATTTCGAAATGAAAAAATACGAGGAACCCATTAATCCATTAAAATATCTCTGATGAATGACTTTATCCACAATATAAGCCCAATTCAAACGATTGCTGTTCTTTTAGTTATCACAATTATTGCTCATTTTGTATTGGGTAAGATTCTAAAGCAAATTTCGAAGCATTCTAAAAGCACGAAGACACAAATCGACGATTATCTAATAGGCGCCATTTCAGCGCCACTTAAGCTATTGATTTGGTTTGGATGGTTATATTTTTCCCTCAAAGAGCTAACTTCTGAGATTCAATCTTTAAATGACATTGTTGGCTATATAGCTATTGCACCTGTGTTTATTTTAACTTGGGGTGTTTTGAGGCTGATTTCAAGCGTTGAGAGCTATTTACTGGAAGGTGAAGGTAATGTTGATAAAGACTCCATCAGGCTTTTTACCCGTCTTGTTAAGATTCTCTTTGTATTCGCTATCATTCTCGGAGTAGCTCAATTTTATGGGTATGCTGTCTCTTCTATATTAACGCTTGGAGGTGTTGGTGGTATTGTAGTCGGCTTTGCAGCGAAGGATATGCTTGCAAATGTCTTCGGTGGCCTCATGATACAAATGGATAAGCCTTTCTCGACTGGAGACTGGATTCGTACAACTGACAAAAGTATTGAAGGCGTCGTAGAAAAAATAGGCTGGAGGATGACTCGAATCAGAACCTTTAACAAGAATCCTGTTTATGTTCCAAACTCTATCTTTGCAACTATACCAATAGAGACACCTTCAAGAATGACCAATAGACAAATTCATGAGGTAATAGGAATCCGCTATGATGATATTGCGCAAATGGAGAGCATTATCGAAAAAGTTGAAGAGTTGCTCTCTAACAGTGAACATATCGATAAAAGTCAGCCTTGTAGGGTCAATTTTGACTTGTTCAATGCCTCATCGCTTGATTTTGTAATTTGGGCATTTAGTTCACTCACAGATGCTGGTCAGTTTAAAAAATTTAAAGGTAAATTGCTTCTCGATATAGCTCAAATCATTGCTGATCATGGGGCTGAGATTGCCTATCCAACGCAAACTTTACATATTCAAAAATCCTAAATGAGTATCTCCAAGCTTCACATCCGCACCTTTGGGTGTCAAATGAATGAGTATGATTCGAACAAGATGAGCGACGTACTCAAGGCCTCTCACAATCTTGATCTTACCGAGGATATTAATGAGGCTGATGTGTTATTAATTAATACTTGCTCGATTAGGGAAAAAGCCGAAGATAAGCTATTTCATCAACTGGGTCGCTGGAGAAAGCTCAAAGAAAAGAATCCAAATCTAGTAATTGGTGTAGGTGGTTGTGTTGCCTCTCAAGAAGGCGACCTCATTCTTAAGAGAGCTCCCTATGTTGACATGATTTTTGGACCTCAAACCCTGCATCGACTTCCAAATATGCTGAATGAGGCATTAAATGATGATGAGATCACTGTTGATATTTCATTTCCAGAGATTGAAAAATTTGATCATTTGCCTGAGCCACATAGTGATGGCGCATCAGCCTTTGTCTCAATTATGGAGGGGTGCAGTAAATATTGTACTTTTTGCGTTGTCCCTTATACCAGGGGAGAAGAAATTTCAAGGCCATTTATAGATGTGATACATGAAGTTGAGCTCTTGGCAGAACAAGGGGTCAAAGAGGTCAACCTTCTAGGACAAAACGTCAACTCCTATAGAGGCCTAATGGATGATGGAGAGGTCGCAGATTTAGCCCTTTTGATTACTATTGTTGCTCAGATTGAGGGCATAGAAAGAATTAGATTCACCACATCACATCCGGTCGAATTTAGTGATAGATTAATCGAAACTTATGCCGAAGTCCCTGAACTCGTCTCGCACCTACACCTCCCAGTTCAGGCTGGATCTGATAAGATTTTAGGATTAATGAAACGGGGACATACCGCCATTGAATACAAGTCTAAAATACGTAAATTAAAACAAATACGGCCAGATATTTCTATCTCTTCTGACTTTATTATTGGGTTTCCTGGGGAAACAGAGAGTGACTTTAATGACACAGTTAAATTGATTGATGAAATTGGGTTTGATAAATCATTTAGCTTTATTTACTCTAAAAGGCCTGGCACAATTGCCTCGAGCTTTGCTGATGATGTAAGCGCCGATACTAAAAAGGAGAGACTCTCAATCGTTCAAGAAAGGTTAAACAACAACACAGAAGAAATATCAAAATCAATGATAGGAAGCACTCAAAAAGTTTTAGTTGAGGGCTTCTCAAAAAAAGGAAATACTCTCTCAGGAAGAACAGAGAATATGAGGACCGCTCACTTCGAAGGCGGAGAAGAGCTTATTGGCGAGATTGTATCGGTCAAAATCTTAGATGGAATTGCAAACTCCCTAAAGGCCGAACTCATTTAAAGCCTTAACCACAGTTTTGAAAACCAATAGTATCGTCCGTTTTCCTTTGAAGGCATAGTGCAGTTGTAACGACTCCTTCCAACTCCTAGAGGCTCTTCAGGCAAGACAGTTGCTGACTGAAGACCGCTCCACTCTATTTTTGCTTTGCTTTGGCCTGAAACGTAGCATGCAAAATTATTCATCTCATATTTACTAAGTGGCCTCGAAAAAACTAATTCTAGAGAAGGTTTAAAATCATCTTCAATAATCATAGACTTAGGTGAAATACTCTCTAATGGCATATCCAAAGTCTTAACTTTGAGGATAAAGCTATCCATTTTGGCATAGGGACCGGACATAGAAAATCTAGGGATATTTAAAAAATCACTGTTCTGGCTTGCTACGCCTGATTGCTGTCCAAAGGCAATGTAATTATTTGACTTTAGAAACTCATAAGTCTTATCATCATATTCGCCATATGGATAGGCAAAATACTTATCTTTAACCCCTAATTCTTTAGAAATTCTATCTTGAGCAAGATAAACCTCATTCTCAAGAGTACCTGGCAATAGATTGACCAAATGAGGATGATTTACAGTGTGATTAAATACATCCACGAGGGGCGCCATTTCGCGTAACTGGCTCCAGGACATCATTGCATCATATTTCTTATCAATTGGATTGGTTGAAACGAATATGGACATGGGGTATTGATATTCGGTCAATAATGGGAACGCCTCATTGTAGATCGACAAAAAACCATCATCTGCTGTCAAACTAACGCAGTCGGGAGGTAAGTTTTCTTTTGATTGAAGTTTCTCAATGACTGTTTTTAAGGGAAGCACTGAATAGTCGTTTTCTTGAAGATAGGCCAAATGCTGTTTAAATACTTCCGGTGAGGTGCTGGTTGACTTGGGCCCTTCATCTGAAAAACGATGATATACAAGTATGACACAATCAGACTCTAGTGCATAAGACATAGAGGGAGAAAAAATTGCAGATAACAATAATAATTTAAATAAAATTTTTAACTTTTTCATGAGTTAAATGATAAATCAATTAACGAGCAAAATCTTGCAACTTAACATTTGTTTTCAAAGTAATTCAGTAAAATATAAATCATGAAATTTTCTTTGGATATTAAACGCTCGGAACAGCTTGCAAATATATGTGGAAGCCTAGATAAAAATCTTGAAAATATTGCAAACAACCTAAACGTTACTATTAGTAACAAAGGTGCTGATTTCAATATTAAAGGGAAAAATGCTGCAGAGGCAGTTTCTGTCCTTCAGGACCTACTTTCGATTTCAGAAAAAAAGACCATTGATTTGAGTGATATTGACTTGTGCATTAAATCACTTAATAGCACAAATGGAGAGGCCCCATCAATTACAATCAAAACCAGCAAAAAACATATTCATATAAGAAGCGGCAATCAGCAAAAATATGTCAACGCAATTATAGAAAATGATGCAGTTTTCGCTATTGGTCCAGCAGGAACAGGGAAAACCTACTTGGCAGTTGCAAGAGCAGTTGAAGCTTTAGAAAATTCGAATGTTAAAAGGATAGTGCTGGTCAGACCAGCAGTAGAAGCCGGGGAAAAATTAGGCTTTCTACCAGGAGATTTAAGTGAAAAGGTTGACCCATATCTCAGACCTATTTATGATGCCCTTTACGAGTTTATTGGTTTTGAAAAGGTCAACAAGTTAATAGAAAAACATGTAATAGAGGTTGCCCCCTTGGCATTCATGAGAGGCAGAACGCTGAATGAATCATATATCATTCTTGATGAAGCTCAAAATACAACCATTCCACAAATGAAAATGTTTTTAACAAGAATGGGCTTTGGCTCGAAAATGGTCATCACGGGTGACATTACTCAAATTGATTTGCCTAATCCTAGTCAATCAGGTCTAACAGACGCTATTAAGGTACTTAAGAATATTGACCATATTGCTTTTTGTGATTTTGATGCCGCTGATGTTGTCAGGCACCAACTCGTCAAGAAAATTGTTAGTGCATACGATAACGTTAAATGAATAGCAAAGATAAAGTAATCGTGGGTCTTTCTGGAGGTGTTGACTCTTCGGTTGCTGCCTATTTATTACTAAAACAGGGCTATGAAGTTGAAGCCTTATTTATGAAAAACTGGGATGAGGACGATGATGATGAATACTGCAGCGCCTCTGAAGATTTAGCTGATGCCCAGGAAGTTGCAAAGGCACTAGGCATTGAGCTTCATACTGTAAATTTTTCTCATGAGTACTGGGAAGATGTTTTTGAGCATTTTCTATCAGAACATAAAAAAGGAAGAACACCGAATCCGGATGTATTATGTAATCAAAGAATTAAATTTAAGGCGTTCCTAGACTATGCCAAAGACCTTGGCGCAACTAAGATTGCTACTGGACACTATGCAAGGATTAGTGAAGACAATGGAAAGTACTTTCTAAAGGCTGGCATAGATGGCAATAAAGATCAGAGCTACTTTCTGCATTTGCTGAATCAAGATCAACTTTCACAAAGCCTATTTCCGTTGGGTGAGATTGACAAGAAAGAGGTTCGTGAAATTGCGAAAAATAATAATTTTGTTACTGCAGAAAAAAAAGACTCTACCGGAATCTGTTTTATAGGTGAAAGGCCATTCTCAGAATTTTTAACGACTTTTCTACCAAAAGAAAAAGGTGACATCGTTGACCAAGATGGTACCTTTATAAAACACCATAATGGGCTTCCTTTCTATACCATTGGACAGAGAAAAGGCCTTGAGATTGGCGGTGGATATGGTAATTCTCAAGAGCCTTGGTTTGTCGCAGACAAATTGACTGAATCGAATCAAATAGTGGCAGTGCAAGGAGATCACGACCTGCTTTACCATAATTCATTAGTAGCAGATGAAATCCACTGGATTGATGACGAACCAGAGATGCCCATGCAATGTAGTGCTAAAATACGTTACCGACAAGCTTCGCAAGAATGCTCAGTTAGAATTGGAGAAAACCACACCATTAAGGTTTTTTTTAAAGATTCTCAAAGAGCGATTACGCCAGGCCAATCTGTAGTTTTTTATGATGGTGAAACTTGCCTTGGTGGGAGTGTAATTAAATCCAGATACAATGAATAAGTCAGCAAAACAAACCATAGCACTTGCAAGCATTTTTCAATCATCCGCTTTAGTGCACCAGCTAGCTATTTCTGGTAAGTGTGATAGCCATACAAATAAGGCAAGTCTTAACAGTATTGTTAGCTCAAGTGATTCTATTGACGAGATCTTTACTTCTCCTGAAGACTTAAAAATTGGTTTTGATTCTCTAAAATTGATTCTTGAGAAAAAAACAATAGAAATGCACAACGTCATGGTTTACGCTACAGCCCTGATTAATTTAGAAAAAAAATTAATGAAAAAACCTAAACTATTAGATCAAATCTCAGAAGAAATTAATCTCATTAATAAACAGGAATTTTTTGACATTTATCACAGCAACTCTATTGCTCGATTGGCTGAGTTATATAAAAACACATTAGGGAGCTTAAACCCTACGATTATGGTTCGTGGAGAGCAAATTTATTTATCCAATCAACACACAGCCAATCATATAAGGGCGCTTCTTTTGGCTGGAATTAGAGCAGTCTCATTATGGAAAAATCAAGGCGGGAAGACCTGGCACTTGTTATTCGGTAAAAAGAAAACACTACAATATATCAAATCACTTGCAAATTAATCTATTCCTATTAAACGCTTGCATAATTGAGGGTGAGACTCTATAATTCGTGTTTTCTTAATTTAAGCACAATTAATATTTATGGCCAATTCAGCAGGTTCAAGAAAACGCGCAAGACAAGCAGTTAAACGCAACAAGCATAACTCTCAGATAAGAGCTAAAGTTCGTACTTTCATTAAAAAGGTGACTTATGCAATCGATGCGGGAAATAAAAAGGAAGCAACAAGTGGTTTTGCCGATATGCAAAAAAATCTTGATCAAGCGGTAAGCAAGGGTTTATATCACAAGAACCTAGCTGCCAGAAAGAAATCACGTATTAGTGCTCAAATCAAAGCTCTATAAATATCATTCTATTATAGGTTGAGCTCTTGATAATCAAATCATTGCTATAATTAAACCCTCTCTGAGGGTTTTTTTATGTCCAAAAGCAATTAGCGCTATGATTAATGAAAGTGACAAGTCATTGTTTAGGTCGACAGTTGATCATCAGAAACCAGTTGATAAAGACAGCCCTGGTGAAAATATTGCCATAAAAGCTAATCCAAGAAAGCCATTTGAAAATTACAGTTTTTTATACGAGCCTAACTTATCTGGATCAGAGCCAGTAGTCTACAGCATAGATGGATTATCACCAAAAACTCTAAAAAAAATGAAGCAAGGCAATTTAGGATTTACTCCGTCAATTGACTTGCATGGACACAAAATAGAAGAAGCCTGTCGATCATTGTCAGACTTTATTCATTTTCATTCAGACAAACGATTCATTCAGATTATTCATGGCAAAGGATATCACTCTGCTGACGGACTATCAATTATGAAGTCCCAAGTGATTCATTACCTAAAACAACATCCAAGCGTTCTCGCTTTTTGCTCTTGCCCTCAAGAAATGGGGGGAACTGGAGCAGTATTTGTTCATCTAAAAGCAAATGTTTAATATTGACGAAATATACTCAGTATCAGACTATATCAAGTTGTGTAAAAACGCAATAGAGAAAAATATACCGCAGTGCTTTGTACAGGGTGAAATCTCAAATTTGTCAATGCCCTCTTCTGGTCATTGGTATTTCTCTCTTAAAGACAAAAATAGCCAAGTAAGATGTGCATTTTTTAGATTAAATCAAAGAAAAATTAAATTTACACCGGAAAATGGAATGTCGGTGATCATAAGAGGAGCAACCACTCTATATCCCCAAAGAGGTGACTTTCAACTGATCATTCAGCAAATGGAGCCAGCGGGAATTGGAAATCTTCAATTAGCATTTGATCAGTTAAAAAACAAGCTTAGGCTCGAAGGTTTATTTGATTCAGCAAACAAAAAAGAAATTCCATCATTCCCAACTAAAATTGGTGTCATTTCCTCTTCAACAGGCGCAGTAATTAAAGATATTATCAAGGTTTTAAATTCACGATATCCTCTTGCGAAAATACTCCTTTACGATACCGTTGTTCAAGGAGAAAATGCCCATCTAAAAATCATAAAAGCACTCAGGGCTGCAGACCGATCAAAGAATTGCGATGTCATTATTCTTGCAAGGGGAGGAGGCTCTCTAGAGGACCTCTGGGCATTCAATGAGGAAGAGCTTGCAAGAGAAATATATCAATGCTCTACGCCTATTATTAGTTCCATAGGACATGAAACTGACACAACAATTGCTGACTTTGTTTCAGACCTCAGAGCACCAACCCCCTCTGCTGCTGCTATGTCAGCAACCCCAGACCTAAATACTATTCTTTACAATGCTTCAAAACTTAAAAAATACCTTTATGATTCAATTAAACAATCCATTGAATCTAAGAAAAATACTCTGGAATTACTTAGGCTTAGAATTGTAAACCCAAGTCAACAACTCCTCCTGAATGCACAAAAACTGGATGAACTTGAAATAAGACTGCTGAAACAGAATAAAACTTTGATTGATGATAACAAAGAAAAATTGAAGCTGTCATTTTCTCAATTATTAACTCACTCTCAAAACTTTATTAAAGTACAGCAGAACGAGCTCTCAAATTATGGAAATTCACTAAACCTGCTATCGCCCCTTAATACATTATCTAGGGGTTACACAATGACCCAAGATAATAGAGGTAGTATTATCACCTCAGTCAAAAGAATCAAGCTAAATGAAGTAATTTCTACTAAATTTCATGATGGTAAAGTTACTTCCAAAGTGGTCAATAAAGAGGATAATTAAGCTATAAAAATTAACCAACATTAAATATGAAATCTGATGTAACACTTTTGAGACGTATTGGCTCAATCAGCTATGACTTTTTTCTTGTTTTTTCATTTGTCTTCTTTGTCGCTGGAATTGTAATTCTTCTCAACAATAAAGAGCCAATTACAAGTAATTTTTTCTTTTTTCTAGTAACGCTTCCTGCAATTTATCTATATTTTTCAATATCCTGGGTGAAAGGAAAACAAACCCTTGGAATGAGAGCATGGAAGTTCGAAATTATCCAGAAGAATGGTGAAAACATAACCTTTAAGCAATCTTTTATAAGGTTTTCTTTAGCCATAGTATCGTTAATCGGCTTAGGATTTATCTTTCAGTTGCTGAATAAAAATAGATTGCCAATTCATGATTACTACTCTAAAACTTACCTCAGTTCGATCTACAAATAATATGTCACCTGATCAATTCAATATATTATGATTTTATGAAAAATAAATCACAAGCTGGCTTAATAGGTTTTATCTATAAGAATAAAGTCACTATTGCTTTGATTATTGTTTTAGTTGCACTAGTAAAACAAAATATTTTTGAAAATAATTTTCCATATGTAGTTATTGAGAGAGAGAAATCAATCGAAAAGATTAGACTGTCGAACTCCAATTTAGCTACTGAAAATTCAATTCTTGAGCGTAAGATTGAAAATTTTACTGAAGAAGATTTAAATTTGATTGAGTCAAAAGCAAGATTTAAATATGGGTTAATTAAAGAGGGTGAACATTTTTTTAAGGTAAACAGAATTGTTGAGACAGAAGCATCAACAGAAAATGATAAGGCTACACTATAATTGTTGATATTAAGCAAAATTGCCTGAGGACAACCTCATAAATATGAAAAAAAATAAATATTTTCTAGTCGTCCCAGCCAGTGGAATTGGACAAAGAATGAATTCAAAAATTCCGAAACAATATTTAAAACTAGAAAACGGTTTATCAATACTTGATCAGTGCCTTGAGTCGACCCTATCAAGTGAATTCATCTCGGGATTCATTGTTGCTCTAGATAAGAAAGATAAGCTCTTCAAGTCTTCCGTTTTCGCTGCGCACGAAAAACTCATCTCAATTGTGAATGGTGGTAAAGAAAGATTTCACTCTGTACAAAGTGCATTAAGCGAATTAAGTCAAATTGCAAAGCCAGATGACTGGGTTTTAGTGCATGATGCTGTAAGGCCATGTATTAAAAAAGATGACATTCATAAGCTTATAGAAGAGGTTGGAGATGATAAGGTCGGAGGTATTCTTGCTGATAAAGTCGTTGATACAGTTAAACAAAAAAATAGTAATGGTCTAGTTTCAACAATCGACAGGAAAAAACTTCACTTAGCTCAAACACCTCAAATGTTTAGATTCGGCATTTTGAAAGAAGCAATTGAGAAGGCAATTAAACTCAATATTCATGTAACTGATGAGTCTGAAGCACTTGAGTGTCTTGGTTATTCAATTAGAATTGTTGATGGTTCATCCAGTAATATTAAAATTACAACTCAAGAGGATTTAGAGTTAGCTAACTATTATTTGAAACAATTATGAATATTAAAACAGGTATTGGCCAAGATTCTCACCGATTTGAAAAAAACAAAGAGAAGCCTTTAATTCTTGCTGGCATTAAATTTGAGCATCCATTTGGATTAGAAGGGAATAGTGATGCTGATGTAATATTTCACTCTATAACTAATTCAATATCCAGCATCACTGGGAGAAATATCCTTGGAGATGTTGCTGATCAACTTGTCAAAAATGGTCAAAAAGATAGTAGTGAATATCTTAATCTTGCACTGAATGATTTAAAAGGATGGAAAATAAATCATATTGCCATTGCCATTGAGTGCCTAACACCAAAAATTTCTTCTCAAATCGAGGCTATGAAAGAAAACATAGCCAAGCTTTGCAAAATAAATACCACTGAAGTTGGAATAACCGCAACCACTGGCGAAGGCCTAACTGCCTTTGGAAGAGGCGAAGGGATTCAAGCTATAACCATAATCACAGTTAGTAAACCATGACTCTAATAGACAACCCTTCTCGATCAAAAATTAATAAAATTCACTTTATAGGTATTGGCGGCTCGGGCATGAGCGGTATCGCCGAGGTGCTTGTTAATTTAGGTTACGAAATCTCAGGATCTGATATTCAGTCCAGTGATGCTACCAAGAAACTTGAAAAGCTTGGCTGCACAATCAACTACACTCAAAAAGCAGAAAATGTTTTAGGCAAAGAGGCAGTTGTTGTTTCTTCTGCAATCAATAAAAACAATCCCGAGCTTCAGGAGGCAAGGCATCAAAAATTATTGATTGTACCTAGAGCTGAAATGTTGGGAGAGCTGATGCGATTTAGATTCGGAATTGCAGTCTCCGGAACACACGGTAAAACTACAACTACAAGCCTTATAGTTCAAATTTTGAGTGAGGCAAAACTTGACCCAACCTACATCATCGGAGGCATTATTAATGCAACTGGAATGAATGCAAAATTAGGCAATAGTGACTACCTAATCGCTGAGGCAGACGAAAGCGACGCTTCTTTCCTTCACCTTCAACCAATGCTCAGCGTCATAACCAATATCGATGAAGACCATATGGCTACTTATAATCATAACTATGCCAAATTGACTGAAGCTTTTATTAACTTCACATCAAACCTTCCATTCTATGGAGTATGCGTTGCCTGTATAGATGACAAAGGAGTTCAAGATATCCTTAAGAAAATTCATAGGCCAGTATTGAGTTATGGCTTTAGCAATGATGCAGATGTAAAAGCATCCAATATCTCGCAGGACAAAATGAAGATGTCTTTCGATGTGAGTTGTGATAAATATGAAAAGAACTTCCCAGTAACTTTAAATTTAATTGGCAGACACAACGTCCTAAATGCTCTTGCAGCAATTAGCGTTTCACTAGAGCTTGACATTAACATTAAGGATATCCAAAATGCTTTATCACACTTTAGTGGCGTCTCCAGAAGACTAGATTATCATCAAACACTCAAGATAAATCATCATAATATTCCTTTATTTGATGACTATGGACATCACCCAAATGAAATTTCAGAGGTATTTAGCTCTCTTAGAAATACTTTTCCAGATAAAAGACTTGTGGTCATTTTTCAGCCACATAGATATTCACGAACGAGAGATCTTTTTAATGAATTTGTAAGCAGTTTATCCAAAGTTGATGCTTTGATACTTCTCAATATCTATTCAGCAAATGAAGCCCCAATTAACACTATAAGTTCTTCAACACTTGCCGATTCAATCAGGAGAAGAAGCTCAATAGACCCAATTGTTGCCAAAGATATTGCAGAGATTATTGAAATTATTCCAAATATAATTGAAGAAAATGATGTGGTTCTGACTCTTGGAGCGGGTGATGTCAGCAAAATTCCTCATGAACTTAAAGAGCATTTTTGTTAAACAGTATCATGCTTAAATTTAATGAGCCAATGTCTAAACACTGTTCTCTTAGATCTGGAGGAGAGACCTCTGAATTCTTTCAACCCCTCAATCTGGAAGAACTGTCCAACTTTTTAAAAAACAACACAAAACCAATCCTTATGGTTGGCTTGGGTAGTAATCTTTTAGTTCGTGACAGAGGCTTTAATGGGGTCACAATTCATACCAAAAACTTAAAAGAACTGAATATTGCTGATAACTTAATTGTGTCAGGCGCTGGAACATCGTTAGCCAAATTATCAAGGTTTGCATTGGCAAATTTGAAGTACGGTGCTGAATTTCTCAGTGCAATTCCTGGCTCGGTAGGTGGCGCTCTTGCAATGAACGCAGGAGCATTTGGCTCTGAAATATGGCAATATGTTGTTTCCGTGAAAACAATGAGTTTTTCTGGAGAAATTTATGAAAGAAATCCGAGTGATTTTGAGGTCTCTTATCGCTCAACTATTCACAAAAACAGTGATGAGTTTTTTGTCGGTGCTGTTTTTAATTTCAACCTGAAGGAACAAAATGATGATGTTGGTGATTTACTCAAAAAGAGAAACACGACTCAACCTATTGGACTTCCAAGTTGTGGAAGTGTTTTCAAAAATCCAAAAAATCATTTTGCCGCAAAACTTATTGAGTCCAGCGGACTCAAGGGTTATTGTATTGGAGGTGCTTGTGTTTCCGATAAGCATGCTAACTATATTATTAACCAGAATAATGCAACAGCTCAGGATATTGAAAATTTGATTGCTTATATTCAAGACACAATTAAGAGAAAATATAACGTCGAACTCGAAACTGAAATAATAATTATATGATTGCTGTTTTAATGGGTGGTTACTCTGCTGAAAGAGAGATCTCTCTTCTTAGTGGAGAGGCTGTCTATAAGTCCCTTTGCGAAAGCAAAATTGATTGCTTCCCTTTTGATTTGAACGATAAAAATCTTGATGAGTTGTGGAAACTGAAGTTTCACAAAGCATTTATTGTTCTCCATGGAAGAGGCGGTGAAGATGGGTTTATTCAGACAGAACTGATGAAAAAAAATATTTCATTTACGGGTTCTGATGCTAAATCGTCTAGCTTATGCATGGATAAAGCATTAACAAAAGATTTATGGAAAAAACACAACCTCCCACTCTCTAATTCAATCGTTGTAAACAAAGGAGAGACGCCGCCCTCTATTTCATTTCCTCAACCCTGGGCAGTGAAACCGACTCTCGAAGGCTCAAGCATAGGGATTAGCAAAGTTTCAAAGAAAACAGAGCTTGATTCTGCGCTTAATGAGGCTTTCCAATATGGCAATCAAGCACTGGTGGAACAATGGATTGAAGGTGATGAATACACTGTTTCAATCTTAAATAATCAGGCGCTACCAAGCATAAAGATTACATCGGATCATGATATTTATGATTATCACTCAAAATACTTTAGCAATAAAACTGAATACCTCTGCCCTTCAGATCTGACTGATGAACAAGAACTCAAACTTCAAAATATTGCACTAAAAGCCTTTAACTTAACTGGCGCATCTGGCTGGGGGCGAGTTGACTTTATCCTTGATAAAGACAAAAAACCTTTCCTTTTGGAAATTAACACAGTTCCTGGAATGACTTCTCATTCGCTTGTGCCGATGGCAGCAAAAGCTTTAAATTTGAGCTTCAATGAATTAGTTCTCAGAATACTTCATGGCTAAGGAAAGAACAAATCAAGTCAAAAAACAAAAAACGCCCCTAAAGAGTGTTCTCAGAAATTTTGCTAGAATACTAGCCTACTTGTTATTGAGCTTTTCTCTTATCTTTGTAATTTATCTGATTGATCGCTCAAAACTTTTCGAACCAAAAATTGCCTGGGAAATTAATGGAGAATTAATGAGCGATGCCCAAAGGTATGAGGATTTGGTTAAGCCATTAATTCAAAATAAATATCTGCTCAATCTTAATCAAATAAAGGACAAACTAAGAGAGAGCGCATGGGTTTATGATGCTCAAGCTCAAAGGATTTTTTGGAATCAAATAAAGGTATCAATTCAGGAGCATGATGTTGCCATGAGGTGGAATGCAACAGGCTATATCTCCTCTAAGGGTGTTCTTTTCAAGCCAAACTTAACAGTCAAAACAGACGCACCCATAGGTATTTTTGACGAGACAAATGTCGCTGAATCTTATTCTGACTTCAGGCAATATCAAGCGATTTTAGAGCCAGTTAAAATCTCTATTTTCAAAAGAACATCGATTGATGAATTGACACTCGAGAATAATATAAAGATTATTTTGGGACATCAAAAACAAAAGGAACGCCTAGAAATATTTGTAAAGTCTTTTGAGAAGCTAAAAAAATACAAAAAAATTAGGACTAGGGGAATTTTCGATATGAGGTATCCTAACGGATTTGCGCTGAGTTATTCGCCATTATAACTTTATAGCAAAGCGCAAAGCTAATGGCCATCCAGAATATGATTAGCACCATTGCAACCCAAAAGATTATTTCACCGACGCCCAGCAGAATTATTAAACCAACCAATATAGCTGGAACACCCAATTTGATAATGAGAATTCCAAACTGAACACTAAGTCTGAGTTTGTTTTTTTTGTAGGGAACATCGTTTGCTAAACCAACAAGGTTAAGAGACATAGGAATAAGTAAAAAATAGATAATGGGTACCAAAAAAGGCGAAATAAATATTGGAAACTGGGTTGCGATTGATAAGAAAAGAAATAATAGAAAAAAACGACCCAATCTTAGACTTGGAAAAACGACGCCCAGTCTTGCAACTGAACCATGCCCTGATACAACTAGGCGATAGATATTGATTATGAGAGCCATATAGGCGTAGTCAAACATTATTAAGTATAGCTCATAGAATCTTGGGTACTCCTTAACCTCCCCAACGCCAAATAATTGCGCTTGAAGAATGGTCATCAATTCTGGCAATATAGTGATAAATGGTATAGCTGCTAGAAAAGGGAAAACGCTAGACTCTAGCAATTTTTGCCAATTAGAAAAAGCAAAGGCCAAAGTCGCAAGAATTGTTTGTCTGATTGGAATATTGTTCATGATAAGTTTGAATTTACTACGTTAATTGTAATGGTTAGTTTGTCTCCAGGTTGCAAAATATCTGTCTCATTTAAATCATTCCAATCCCTTATCTGTGAAACTTTGACTTTATATTTCTGCGCAATTAAGGAAAGGTTGTCTCCACTCTTTACTGTGTAAACTATCTTTCTGTTTATATCAATTCCAGTATTTGTTATTTTAGCTAACTCTGTCTTCTCTTTAGCATCAATCAAAATAACTAACTCTTTGCCAATCGACAGCGGCGCTGTCGGAACAATCTTATTCCATCTAACTAGATCATTGACAGTCACATCAAAATTACGTGATATCTTCCAAAGGCTATCGCCAGAGACAACTTTGTAAATCAATTTATCTGAATTCTTTGTTGCATTGAGTCTACTTTTTTCTCTTTGAGCATCAGACAACGAATAGTAAGCTTCACTCTCTCTTGCTAGGGGCACAATAAGGTAACTGTTAGCTCTAATTAAGCTTCCATTAATATTGTTAACGCTCTGAATTTGATTAATCGTAGTGTTAAAGTTTTGAGCAATGACACTTAAACTATCGCCCTCCTTTACCTTGTAACGAGTCCAACTAACCTTTGGCCTATTCTTTTGATTAGTCAAAATCTCTTTAAAATCACCTACCACATCTACAGGCAACAAAATTGTATATGGCAGGGCCTCAGGCGTTGCCCATCTTTTTAGTCCAGGATTAAACGAGTAGATCTCATCAATACTTAAGTTGGTCCACTGTGCAATCAAAGCTAAATCGAACTGAGATTCTAATTTAATTGGCTCTAGGTATGGTTTATTTTCAATTTTGATAAGTTTTTGATTGAAGCGCTCAGGATTTTTCAAGACCTTTCCTAGTGCTAAGAGTTTTGGGACATATTTTTCTGTTTCTTTAGGTAAGTCTAGACTCCAGTAGTCAGTCCTCTTACCTTGGTTACGATTCTTATCGATAGCTCTTTGTACCCTTCCAGGACCAGCATTATAGGCTGCAATTGAGAGCAGCCAATCTCCATCAAACATTCGATTTAAATCTTTTAAGTATCGAACTGCGGCCTTCGTTGAAGCTAACACGTCTCTCCGATCTTCGTGCCACCAATCTTCATCGAGCCCATACATCCTTCCGGTTGAAGGAATAAACTGCCAAATACCGGTTGCCGTTCCATGAGAATATGAAAATGGATAGTAATCAGACTCTACTATAGGTAGCAAAGCTATTTCAATCGGCAGTTCTTCTTTCTCAAGCTCAGAAACAACAAGATATAGAAATGGCTCTGCACGTTTTGAGATGTTCGCTAGATAATCTGGTCGCTGACTAATCCAATCGATGTGACTTTGAATTCTAGGATTGTTATCAACAATAATTTCTTGACGATCGGCGATCACTCTCCATAAGTCATTGTCATCTGAATAATTTAGCGCATCAACATTATCAGCCTCAAAAATTGCTAAATTATTATCACCCACCAGACTCTGACAGCCAGATAAAACCAATACAATAATTAAAAGTAGAGGCCTCACAAACACCTTTAGGACTTGCTAGCGCATTCAGGAGAATCAGGCGCTGCCTTTCTCTTCTCCCATTCTTTCGGGGTATAGGTATGCATCGCTAGCGCATGAATATGCTTGAGCTCTTCAGTAAATAGCTTATTTATAAAACGGTGCCTATCGATCAGCTTCATCTCATCAAAATCTGAGCTCACAACGACAATTTTGAAGTGAGACTCTGTTGCCGGACCAGAGTGCTGACCTGATTCATTCACAACTTCACAGTATTCTGGCTGGAGTGCCAGCTGGAGTTGTTCTTCAAGGTGGTTTTGCATACTAATCATCAGTAGAACTCACATTGGCATATTCAAAAGAATCAGAAAAGAAATTTTCTTTCTTTAGTTTGTTTTCTATACAGCTTTTTGCAGCCGCCTTTACCATGACAGGTGGTCCGCAAGCGTATACCTCAAAATCTGTTAAATCATCAAAATCACTCATCACAGCCTCATGAACATACCCGGATTTTTTACTCCATGAGCTATCAGGCTCGGATAAAACTGGAACAAAGTTAATATTAGCATGTTTTTCACTCCACTCAGATGGCAGATTTAAATAAAAGTCTTGCTCCGTGCGAACACCCCAGTATAAGTAAACAGTTCTGCTTGAATTCATTAATATTAAATGCTCTATGATAGCTTTGATAGGACCAAATCCAGTTCCACCAGCTATAAATATGATTGGACAGTCAGTGTCATCTCTTAGAAAGAAACTTCCTTTGGGTCCCTCTATCCTTAAAATGGTTTTCTCAGTTAAAGCATTAAAAACAAAATTTGTAAACTGCCCTCCTTCAACCAAACGAACATGAAGCTCTATTAAGTTTGAATTGGTGGGAGCATTGGCAATTGAGAAAGCCCTTGGCTCGAAATCAGGATGCTCAATATCAAGATACTGGCCAGCCAAATACTGAAGAGACTGCGATCCAGGTATCTTCAAAATCAGCTGAATTACATCATGATTTAGGTGATTAACCTCTTCGACACGACACGGCATACTTCGAATCTGTATATTGGCTAAAGAGTCTAACTCATCAACCGCAATGTACAGGTCACTTTTAGCTTTGCATTGACACAATAGAGCAATGTTGGCATCTCGATCTTCCTCGCTGATTGCATCAGGAATAGGCCCATCATAATCGACTTCACCATTGAGAATAACCGCTTTGCATTGCCCACAAAATCCATTTTGACATCCGTACGGAAAGTTAAAGCCATTAGATAGAGCTCCGTCTAGAACTGTCTCTTCGCCTCCGCACTCAAAAGATTTGCCACTAACCTGATTTAAAACCGTGTACATCGTTTTAGAGATAAACAAATAAAGCTGACATTATAATGTAGGACATACAAATATAAGCTTAGTATTGTTATGACTATTGGGTCAAAAAAATTTGTTTTATTTTTGATGGGACCAACAGCCTCTGGAAAGACAGATCTAGCAATTGAGATAAGCAAAATCATTAATTCAAAATTAATAAGCGTTGACTCAGCCCTTATCTATAGAGGGATGGATATTGGTACCGCTAAACCAGACAAAGAAACACTCAAGAAATTTCCACATGAACTTATAGATATTTGTGAGCCAGAAGACAGTTTCTCTGTCAATGATTTCATTGACCTAGCAACAACACAAATTGAACTAGCTTTCAAGGAAAATAAGCTTCCTATATTGGTTGGAGGAACCTCCTTTTATTTTAATGCTCTGGAGCATGGGATATCTAATCTCCCAGCTTCGACAGATCAATCTAGAAAACATTTCAATGACCTACTGAAAAAACATGGTAGCGAAAAGTTACACAATAATTTGAAAGAAATTGACCCCGAATCGGCTGCCCGTATTCATCCCAACGACTCTCAAAGAATAACAAGAGCTCTCGAAGTTTACGACCTTTCAGGTAAAACTTTAAGCAGCTTGCAGGGCCAAAAAAATAACAAGAAGCTTAATCTTAAAATTAAGAAAATTATCCTCATGCCGAATAGGTCAGAGCTCCATGAAAGGATAGAAGAGCGCTTTATTGATATGATTAAAAATGGATTTTTAGATGAAGTAAAAGCTCTCAAAAATAATAAAAAACTTAATCTTGATCTAGCTTCAATGAGGTGTGTTGGATATAGACAAGTTTGGAATTACTTTGATGGAATGTACAACAAAAAAGAAATGATAGAAAAGGCTATCGTAGCAACAAGGCAGCTTTGCAAGAGACAATGCACTTGGCTCAGAAATGAGGAAGAAGCCCTAGTTCTAGCTAGCCCAAGCATTGAAAAAGCAATTGATTACATCAAATAATTATTGATTAACGCTGTATAAGTCTATTAACTCTTTGATTGCTTAGTAAGTTTCTCCATCGTACCGAGCATAGTTCTTAAACTGTCTTTGGTAGTTTCAAAATCATCACTAGTTAATTCAGATACTGCCAAATTTTCAATCTCATGAAATTTAGGGAAGACTTCTTCCATCAGATTTTCACCTGCTTGAGTAATATGGACAACAACACGTCTACCGTCATCAGAGTGGGGCTCCTTTCTGCAGTAACCATGCTTTTCAAGGGTGGTCAAAATACCAGTCAATGTACTTTTTGCAATGCCGGCATTCCTTGCTAAATTAGCAGTCTCAAGGTCTCCCCAAACCCACAAAACCCACATCACAACAAATCCAGAAAATGATAGATTAAATTCTTTCAGAACTTGATTTTCTGAAAAGTTTCTAAAGATAGATGTAAATCTAAAAGCATTAGAGACAACCGAGACTGACCTACCATATAGGCCAACAGAGATAAGATGTTGCTTGGCTTTTTCTTCAGCTTTTGAAAGCTTTGGATGGTCCTTGTTATTAGTACTTTTTTTCATTATTACTATGTCAAATTTGATCTTTTTAAGGTTGTACCACCTTTCCAAGAGACCCCTACTTGACGATAGTATCCCTTAATTAACTCCTCTGGTGAAAGTAATTGAAACTCTTCAACTGGTGAATTAAAAAAATCAATTTCAAAAGAGCCCTGAAAGGTTAGCCCAATCTCTGCATCATAACCTGACATTGTCACAACTTCATCAAGGCTATCTTTGCCATCGCACTCTATCGAGGGCATCCATCGATTATGAACCATCGGCAATGCGTTGACAAAGCCAGCATGGTCTGACTCGCTCTCAATCGTGAATTTAGCCTGAATCAGTCGATGATCATAGGCTGCTAGAGTAGCCCCAAAAGTGCCACCTTGCTCAAGTCGCGGACCTGCCTTACCAACAGTGGTAGGCCTAGTTAAATGAATTGATCCAATTTTTTTAGGATAGCCTTGAAATTGGCCACGCATAACAGCGTAGTCTTTATCAACCCAGATATAGACGCAACGTGAGTATGTTTTTCCCATAAACTTGCACCTTACGACAAAAAATACTTCTTTATATTGAGCCCTCATAGGATCTAACAATTCATTAAAGTTATCGCTACAACTCTGCCAGTCAGCCCAAATTACCGCAACAGCTCCAGGATCCTCATCAGCTAATTCAAATCCATCAGGCAAAAGCTCAGCAACGCGATCAGGATTTGTTCTATACTCAAGCGTCAAGAGAGTTCCAGAGTAGTGCCAAGGAACATTAGGAAGCAGAGACGAAATACCAGTTGATGTCCTGGGAAACATAAAACCTTTTATCGACATAATTTAATATTTATTTTGAATGATAAAATTATATTATATAATACATTCGTTCGTACCCAAATGATTTTAAATAAATAAATCTTTACTAAGTTTAATTTCATAATATAATATATTCATTCGTACCCAAATGAAATAAGGAAAAATACTAATGACAACCAAAGAATATCGAAGAATATTGTTGAATGGTTACCCAGTTCAGACAACTGTTGAGGGCAACGAGCTCGTAACCAAAGATGGAAGAAGCATTGACATAAATGAAGCTCAACATCTCCCTCCTACTCAACCTTCAAAGATAATTTGTGTTCATTTAAATTATGAAAGTCGCGTCAAGGAATATATTACAAAATTACCCCCTGCTCCAACATATTTTCATAAACCTATTACCGCCCTGAATAGCCATAATGGAGATATTGTCAGGCCTGAGAGATGTAAATGGCTTAACTATGAAGGTGAAATTGCTATTGTTATTGGCCGGAACTGTCGCAATATTAGCCCAGATGAAGCCAAAGATTATATTGCCGGATACACTGTTGCAAATGATTATGGACTTCATGATTTTAGAGATACCGATGCTGGCTCAATGCTTCGAGTAAAAGGCTCAGATACCCTGTGTCCAGTAGGACCTGGGCTTGTTACAGGATGGGATTTTCACAACAAAGGTATTCGTACCATTGTTAATGGAAAGGTAATGCAAGATGCAAACACCAATGAAATGGAATGGGATATGAATTATCTTGTTGCGGATATTGCACGCAACATTACTCTAGAACCGGGAGACTTATTACTTTCTGGTACCCCTGCAAATAGCCGACCAGTGAACCCTGGCGATATTGTTGAAGTCGAGGTTGAAGGCTTAGGGAAACTATCAAATAGAATTGTTCATGGGGCCACACCAATCCGTGATGATGTTGGCGCACAACCATCGAGTTCAGAAGAAGTTGTATCTACAGCTATGGGTGGTGACTGGGAATTTCGAGGTAAAAGAGCTGCAGGCGGCCAGGGCGCAAAATTCTATAAATCATCACTCAAAAAAAAATAAACTATGGCAAAAATACTAAAAACTGTTTGTCCAACAAATAATGATGATGTTGACGCTGACATTACCAGTCATGATACTTATGAAAAAGGATTTCCTCACAATGCATTTAAAAGACTTCGAGACGATGAACCATGTGCATGGATTGATGAACACGATGGAGGAAAAGGTTTTTGGGCAATCACTCGATACAATGACATTAGAGAAGTTAACGGCTTACCAAAAATCTTCAGTTCTGCTCAAGGTATTCGTTTAGAAGAACAATCAAAAGAAGAGTTCGAGGCTCGTAAAACATTCCAAGAAACTGATCCACCTGTTCATACTCGTCAACGTATGATGTTTCATCGAGGCTTTACACGCAAACTTGTTTCTACCTACGAGCCACTTATTCGTGAAATTTGTAATGACATTCTAAATGATGCTGTCGATCTGAACGAGGTTGATGCAACCAAAGAAATAGCTAAAAAATTACCTATGAGAATGCTTGGTCGAGTTGTAGGCACGCCGGATGAAGATGCAGAATGGTTGGTCTCAAAAGGTGACTCAATGATTGCTAATAGTGACCCAGATTTCACAGACCATGTTATTGACAAAGTGGATACTGATGAATATAGATTCTTGCCATTTAGATCTCCTGCAGGCAGGGAAATATATGACTATGGAGAAAAGCAGAAAAAACTTCGTGAAAATAATGATATGGGTGATGTTTTATCAATGCTTCTTCAACCAGACAAGCATGGTGACACACTGTCAGATTTAGAATTTAAAAACTTTTTCGCGCTCATGGTAGCTGCAGGTAACGATACGACTCGCTACTCTATGGCATTTTCCATGCACGCTCTAGCAAACAATCCCTATATTTTTGATTGTCTAAAATCTTCTCCCGATGATGCTCCAATTTGGTCAACTGCAACTGAAGAATTCATCAGATGGGCATCTCCAACTATGCACTTTAGAAGAACAGCCACTGAAGACTACATTCTGCATAATAAAAAAATTAGAGAAGGCGACAAAGTTGCTGTATGGTTTATTTCAGGAAACTATGATGAACGTAAGTTTGCTGAGCCTTTTAGCTTTAATCTAGAGAGAGAAAATAATCAACATATTGCTTTTGGTCAGGGAGGACCTCATACCTGCCTAGGGATGTGGCTTGCAAGACTTGAAGTCAAGGTGGCTATGCAAGAGTTACTTAAACGAGTATCTAAAATTGAACAAATTGGACCTGAAAAATACTTACGCTCAAATTTTATTCGTGGAATAAAAAATTTACCCGTAAGATTAACATCGGCATAATAATGAGTAACCAACTAAAAAGGATAAAATTAAGATGAAAGATTACAAAAGAATTAGAGTGCTCTTCTCGGATCATCTCGGTCTTGCAAGAGGAAAATATCAACCAACAAACACTGCAGCTGGTGGTGAAGCAAAGTTCTGTATCAGTCTTTATGGGCTTACCTATGATAAACAACTGTTGCCTGCCCCAGGCAGCGGTTTATTGGAGGGCTTACCTGATGTAGTTGCGAAATACAAAAAAGAGGATATTCTCCCTTCATGGGAAGCGGATACCGGTATTGTGATTCCTGATATCGAATTCAATGGAGAGCCTCTAGCGCACTGCGGCAGAAATGTATTAAAAAAGACCATTACGCAATTTGAAAAAATAGGCCTAACTCCTTATGTTGGGATAGAGCTTGAAGCATATGTGTTTGAAAAAGACAATGATGGCAATTGGGTTCCTTATAACACGCCTGGAGCCTACGTATATGGAACAGGAGCAAAAGTTGATCCTGCTGGCCTGATTGATGAAGTGTGGCTGCAAGCTGAAGCCTGCGGGATTGAGTTAGAATCATTTAATTCAGAATTTGATTCACCACAGTTTGAGCTTACTTTAAAGTACGGAAAGGCCCTAGAAGCAGTTGATCAAATCTTTTTATTCAAAACAATGGCCAAAGAAATTTTTGAACAAAAGGGTTATCTATTAAGCTTCATGCCTAAGCCTCTATCGGCAAATGGTGGAAGCGGGATGCATATTAACTTTAGTTTTGACAATAAAAAAGGTAACAATGCAATATATGACAAATCTGCCAATGATGGATTATCAGATATTGCGAAAAAATCTATCTCTGGATTAATTCAACACCACGAAGGGATGGCGGCTTTGGTTGCTCCAACTGTTAACTCCTATCGTAGGTTATTACCAGCAAGCCTCTCAGGATATTGGGCAAATTGGGGGTATGATCATAGAGGGGTAACAACTAGAATCCCAGATGACCGTGGGGCACTCTCGAGGATTGAATTTAGGATGCCAGATTGTGCGGCTAATCCTTATACTGCAGTAGCTACAGTTCTTCAAGCAGCAAAATTAGGGATAGAGAATGACTACGAGTTACCTGATGCGGAAACTCAAGATTGTCTAGAATCTCAAAGTACAGATAGACATGTCCCAGACAATCTGGGGATGGCACTGGAAGCCCTCAATGCTGATAAAGCTCTTTGTGAGGCAGTAGGTCAAGAATTGGTGGATAACCATACAGCCATTAAGGAACAAGAATGGCAAGGATATATCTCCCACACAACAGACTGGGAATTTGATCAATATCTCAAGTATATTTAAATTTAAGCGATGTCAAATCGAGTTAACATAAATGGCGTTGAGGTTTCAACGGATCACTATATTGATGGCAAGAGGGTTTCTTCAGATAAAAAATTTTCTGTCATCAATCCAAACAATCCCAACGAAGTTCTTGCAAAAGTATCAAGGGGTGATAACGCGATAGCTCAACTTGCAGTTGATGCTGCAAGAAAAGGCTTTACTATTTGGTCAGAAATGACTGTGGATGAACGTTCTCATATCATGCATAAATTAGCCGACCTTATTGAAAGTCGTGTCGATGATATCTCTCTCATTGAGTGTCTAGATATGGGAATGCGTCATGAAAGCCTTAGAAATAGAGTGATACCTCGAGGAGCTAGAAATTTTCGTTCTTATGCCGATATAGCGAAAGAATATCAACCAAGAAAGTGGCATTCAAACACTACTGAAAATGAAATTCAAAGAATGCCAAGCGGCGTAAGTGTCATAATCACGCCGTGGAATGCTCCCTTTATGTTATCTACCTGGAAATGTGCACCAGCCCTAGCAGCAGGAAATAGCGTCATTTTAAAACCTGCAGAGTGGTCTCCTTTGTCAGCATCAATATTAGGTGATTTGATTGATGAAGCGGGCTTCCCCCCAGGAGTATTTAACATTGTTCAGGGTATAGGTGAAGAGGTTGGAGCGGCGCTAGTATCAAACCCTAATGTCAATCGTGTTTCGTTTACTGGCTCTCCAGAAGCAGCAAGACATATTGGAAAATCTGCTGCTGAAAATATTGTTCCATTTACAGGTGAATTAGGAGGCAAAAGTCCATTAATTATCTTTCCTGATGCAGACTTTGATGCTGCAGTAAATAAAGCAGTTGGGCAATTTGATGACTCTGGTCAGGTATGTCTCGCAGGGACAAGATTGTTAGTTCACTCATCCATCAAAGAAAAATTTTTAAAACGATTCTTGGAACTAACTGCCGAACAAAAACTAGGTCCAAGTTTTGATGATTCAACAGAGATTACTCCAATGATTCATCCAGATCATTTGAAAAATGTTAATGATTTTGTTAGCCGAGCCAAAATCAATGGAGACAAGATTCTTTGTGGAGGAAATATCTATAAAAAAGGTCACTTATGGTTTGAACCAACCTTGATCGAACCGCTCTCAAACGAATCCGAAGTGATCCAAAAAGAAATTTTTGGACCCGTACTGACTCTTCAAACATTTAATGATGAATTAGAGGCTATCGAGTTGGCAAACAGCACAAAGTATGGGCTCTCGGGAATGGTATATACAAGCAATAAAGCCACTGCTGAGCGTGTAGGACGTGCAGTCCGAGCAGGCACGGTCTGGGTTAATTGCTTTTTGATTAGAGATTTAACAGCACCATTTGGAGGATTTGGTATTAGTGGAATTGGACGCGAAGGTGGAGATTATGGGATTGACTTTCATAGTGATTTAAAAACTTTCCAAATATTGGATAACTCTCTGATTGATTAGAAACTTATTATTTAAAGAATAAAAAAATTATGGCATTAGTTAAATACATTTTAGAAGACAGCTCCGAAGTAACTATTGAGGCCCAGGTAGGCCAAAATTTAATGCAACTTGCAATAGAGAATAATGTCGAAGGAATTGAAGGTGCATGCGGTGGCTCTTGTATGTGCGCCACATGCCATGTTAAGGTTGAATCTGTGAATGGTGCTGAACTTGGGGAAAGGTCTGAGATGGAGCTAGATGTTCTGGAAATGGAAATTGATGAGGTCGCATCAAATAGTCGACTGGGATGTCAAATTGAAATCAATGAGAAAATAGAATCTATCACTGTTCGCATCGAATCTATTCAGAGTATCTAGAATGTCAGTTGTCATTATTGGAGCTGGACATGCGGGAACAACTGCAGCCGCAGCCCTAAGAAAACTTGATAAGGACATTAAAATTTCACTTGTCTCTGAAGAAGGAAGTCCTCCGTATCAGAGACCTCCTCTTTCAAAAAAAACGATTTTTTCTGTTACTCAAAACTATGATCTAATTTTAGGAAAAGATTTCTATAATAAAAATAACATCCAGCTGAATTTAAATTCGGCTGTTGAAGAAATAAATCCTATCCAAAGTTACGTTAGATTAAATTCAAATAAAATCATTGAGTATGATCAGCTCATAATCGCAACTGGATCTATAGGTTATAAGCTCAATATCCCCGGTGGCGAGTTAGCCCAAAAGCTATACTCAATTAATGATGCTCAGAAACTAGCTAAATCAATTGCCAAAGCAAAAAAAGTGGCCGTGATTGGGGGCGGTTTTATTGGCTGTGAAATTGCTTCCGGAGCCCAAAAACAAAACAAAGAGGTAACCTTATTGGAGGCTGGGCCATCAATATTGGGCCGCTCAGTTGCACCTATTTTTGCAGAATCTGTTTCAAAAATACACCAATCTCAAGGCATCAATATTTTGACAAACTGTAACGCTTTATCTATTAATGCTAGGGGTATTGAAACAGCCTCCTCATTCGTACCAGCAGATTTAGTTGTCGCAGGTATTGGAGTTACCCCAAATATTGAACTTGCCTCTAAGGCTAACTTAGATATTGATAATGGAATCTTGGTTAATAAATTACTTCAAACTTCAAATGAAAATATCTTTGCGATTGGCGATATTGCAAACTTTCCATTTCAATCTGATTCTGGACGCCTAAGATTAGAGTCTATTCAAAATGCTAATGAACAAGCTAAGATAGCTGCAAAAAATATAATAGCGCTGAGGAATAATCAAAAACTTCAAAGCTACTCACCGATACCGTGGTTTTGGTCTGATCAAGGTGATTTAAAGTTACAAATGGTTGGAGTTGGAAAATTAAATGCAAAACACCATGTTCTCGAAAATCAAACTGCTGGAACTTTGACTGTCCTCCACTTTGAAGACGGTCAATTAGTTGCTATTGATACTCTCAACCATGGGGTAAATCATATTTGTGGAAGAAAACTTCTTTCAAATAAAAAACCTATTTTGTTGGATGACATTGAAAGATTTAAAGGGGATTTAAAAAGCCTAGTTAAGGAGCTAAATTAACAAATAAATGTTTGCTAATTATTTCCATCCGCTTGCTGGACGATCAAACCAAAGATGGACCTGGCCGGTACCAGTTGCATTTTCATAGTCGCCAAATTGCTGACCTTTTGCTTTGCAATCAACTCCTCCAATTGCCTCTGCCATTATTAAATAGTGGCCAAATTTTCCTTCTGGAGAAAACTGATAATAATCCTCCATTCCATCATAGACTGATTTATGATCCCCATTTTTTAACCACTCTATTCTTGCCTCATCTGCCTCTCTAGCCTCTCTAGTAAGAACATGAATAGGGTCAGAGGCTTCATGTTGCTCTAGCTCTCCTAGTGGCCAAAACTTATGACTCAACCCACCACTTGCTAAAATTACTACCCGCTTGTTAGATTGCTCAATCGCTTCTCTCAATCCCCTACCAACTCTAATAAATTGCTCTTTTTTAGCAGTAGCGCAAATACTCATTGAGAGCCATTGCTCATCGCCTTGAAGGAACTCGAGCATATTGATTGTTGGATAATGAATTGGTAAATGCTCATTATTATTTGAAGAGCAACGAACACCATTATTGCTTACACATTCGGCAATATTGTTCGCTAACTCAGGATTTCCATTAATATCAAATGGAATACTATCCATTGTCCGAGGTAGCTCATCTGAAGTGTAAAAGCCTTTGCGCCTTTTATGACTAGATACAATAAACTCTACAATAGTGAACCAATGCGTATCAATTACAATCACTACATCTGGTTGAAGTGGCTCAATTACTTTTTTTCTAATCTCATTCAAACCAGGCACCAGAGAAATTTCTTTGCCGTCATTTAGAGCATATCTTTGCTCTTTATTCATCATGATTGTTGGGGCGTGTGATAAAAGACCAGCGCCGACTATTTCACCCAAAATATTTCTCCAAAATTAATAATTAAGATAACAATATTTAAATTTGTTCGTATACGAACAATATACTATAATCGTAAATATTAGTCAATAAAGCTATCCTTTTAAATAATTACTTATTTTTCAGCATTAGAAAAGTTAGATTTGAAAAAATCCATAATCCATTTTGACCAAATACTTGAATCTGACTTTCCAATATCAATACAAGTATTTGCTTTCTTAATATCTTTTTCGCTCAATATTGGTCTTGTCACCTCAAGAAACTTATACATTGCACGCTTGGGTTGCTCAGGATGACCTTGCAAGCAGAGAATATTATCTCCAATAGTATATGCATAGTATGGATAATCTTCAGAGCTAGCAAAACTTATGGCGTCTTTTGGTAGCTTAGTAACTCTTTCCTTATTGAAATGAAATAAGTCTGTAGTCGTAATCTTTTTTTTCATCCAAGGTAATTTTTTACTGATGTTTAAAGAAAAGCTCCCAATCATCCAACCTTTTTCATTGCTGTCAACAACACCGCCAAAGTGTTTCGCGATTAACTGATGGCCAAAGCAAACGCCAACAATGGGTTTATTTTTTTTATGCACTTTGCCAACAAACTCTGAAAGCATTTTTATCCATTCATCTTTATCATGAACACTGACAGGACTACCTGTCAATAAGTACCCATCATAACTTTCAATATTTTCAGGGAACTGATACTCAGAAACATAAAAAATATCAAACTTTCCACTAGCATTTTCAGGTTCTAAAAGGCTTACAAATTTCTCACCATCAGTAATACCATTGTCATCATTCCAATGCATCTTGGGGACTGAGTCTAGAATCGCAATTGATATTGAATGATTATTCACTTACCATCTACCAATGATTATGCCGAATTTTTCGTCGGTCTCAGGGGAGCGCTTATAAAGCTCATCTAAAGCAACCACCGTCCTCTGTTTTCTGTGCCTTAACCAATAAAATAATTGACTTTCAAAATCGACTAATTTTTCTGAATGATTTTCACTTTCACCTAAATCAATAAACTCATTCGGGTCATTTAACAAGTCATAGAGTTGTGGACGGTACCCTTCCCAATAGATATATTTCCATTGATCATTTTTAATCATATAACCTCGGCATTCATATGGGTGCTTATCAAGAATTTGTCTAGCACCTCTATCACCGTAGTCTATTTCAGCAAAAACAGTATCTCTCCAAGCCAAATTTTCACCATAGAGCAATGGAACAAGTGAGCGCCCCTCCATTCTATTGGATGCAAATGAGCCATCCATCATATCAACAATAGTTGGAACAATATCAACAGACTCGGTCATCCTCATTTCGGAAGTACCACGCAATTCATTAGGCATTTCTGGATCAACAATGATTAATGGAATTCTTAATGAAGCCTCATGAAATAAATCTTTCTCACCAAGCCAATGATCTCCAAGATAATCCCCATGATCACTGGTAAAAATAATCGAAGTATTCTCACTCAAATTATTTTTATCTAAAAAAGACATCAGCCTTCCAATATGGTGATCAATTTCGCTAATTAATCCCATATATGTTGGAATAACATGTCTACGTTTTTTTTCATCGGAGTAATTTTGAGAGTATTCAAGTTTTTGAAAAGCTGAAAAGACAGGGTGAGGGTTTTGTATTTCAGACTCATCCTTATTAACCTTTATTACATCTGAATCTTCATAGATATTGTGATATGGTGCAGGAGCCAATAATGGCCAATGCGGGTTAAAGTAACTTAAATGAAGGCACCAATTTTTTTTAGGATTTCTCGAGGAAATATAATCCATAGCTCGATCAGTAAGAAATGCTGTCTCAGAATGTTGCGCATCAATATCAGAAGCTAAGTGGGCGTTTCTCATTTCCCATCCACTATATTGAACGCCAGATTTTGTAGCGGTATTGGCAGCATTTTCCCAAGGGTTGTGCATTTTATAACCCTTAGACTCTAAGTAATTGTTATAACCTAAACCCTCTTTCAGGATTGGCTCAGGATATAAACCATAATACTGCTCAAAAGGTGTAAAACCATTATCATGCCTTTCTTGAGCTACTTGCGACTCTACAGGGATATCGAGACGATTTAATGACTCCTTATTTGGTCGACCTTCACTCTTACCAACAACATGCGCCTCACCACCAAGTTCACGAACATAGTCACCCAAAGTAACTTCATCTACTCTCAATGGGTCATCATTAGCCATCACTCCATGACTCGACATGTAACGACCTGTGTAAAAACTGGCTCTACTAGGGCCGCATAATGGGGCATTGCAATGACTGTTTTTAAATAACATGCCTTTCTTAGCAAGCATATCTATATTGGGTGTTTTAATGCTTGGATGGCCTGTACAGCCAAGATAGTCATACCTTAACTGATCACACATAATAAACAGAACATTTTTTTTCATATGAGCATACTTAATGAATTAGTTTATTTTTTTGTACTGTCTCCATACTACCCAAAAATGGATTGATAATGCGATTACAATTATCGCAAAAATCGTTCCTGAAATAGGTCGATTAACATAGTCAAAAATAGTATCAATACGTGCCTGACTAGCGCGGAATTTTTGTTCCATGATATTACCTAACACCATTCCAAGAATAATCGGCACAATGGGCAAATCAAGTTTTTTTAATACATAGCCCAAAATGCCAAAAAATGCACACATAATGCAATCAATAAAAGAATTCCTGAGAGTGTATACCCCAACAAAAGAGAGACCTAAAATAGTGATTCCCAAAAAACGTTGAGGTATTTGTATTATTCTAAGTAGAGATTTTGTTGCAAACAATAAGAAAACCATCACAATAATGTTAATTATGAACAAACTCTCATATAGACCATAGACAAAATCAAGGTTATTTTCAAACAAATCTGGACCTGGAATAATGCTATGCACATAAAAGACTGACAACATCATTGCGGTTAATGCTTCGCCTGGAATTCCAAGCGCTAAAAGAGGTATCATCGCAGCTGCAGGAACTGCATTATTTGCCGCTTCAGCAGCAATGATACCTTCTGGTGCGCCTTTGCCAAACCGCTCCGGTTTTTTTGAAATACTTCTAGCTATATTGTAAGAAAAAAACTGCGCTAGGAATTCACCTACACCGGGAATTATTCCCATTATGACGCCCATACTGGCAGAAATTGCAGCAACAATCTTGTATTTAATCAGTCCAAAAAGCCCTTCATGTTTTCCACCCTTTAAACTAGGCATTGGAACTTTTTTGTCATTTCCAGTAAGAAGTATTAATGCTTGAGAAACAGCAAACAATCCAAGCAATACGGTAATCAAATCAAATCCGGATAACAGCCATGATTGATCATAAGTAAATCGTTTAGTGTATTTAACACTTTCCATTCCTACAGTGCTTATAAACATTCCGAAAAACACTAAAAATCCAGCGATTAAAGTTTGCTTTCGATGAGAAATAACAACCAAAATTAGCCCTAATAAAGCTGCCATTAATATATCTCTGGAGCCAAATAGTGGTGCTACTTTCGCTATCAAAGAGGTCATAAAAATAAGTGCAAAAATCGAAAAAATACCTCCAGTGAAAGAAGACCAGTAAGCCAAAGTAATAGCTCGCCTTGCCATATTATTTTTTGTCATACTGTAACCATCATAAGTAGTTAAAGCATTAACCGGTGTTCCAGGGGTGTTAATTAATATTGCTGGAATTGCACCGCCATACATCGCGGAACCATAAATGCCAAGTAAAACAGTAATACCAATAATGGGGTCCATACTGTAGGTTGCGGGTAGCAAAATAGCAATGGCCACAGCTGGTCCTACACCTGGAATTGCACCAATAATAACGCCACCTACTGAGCCAATGAGAATGGCTACCCAGACATCCCATCGAAGGAATATTTCAAAACTTGAGAGAATTACATCCATAAATTCTGATTAAAAATAAACCATAAAGAATGTTGACCAGCCGTCTGGTAAATACTCATAGATAGCACCACTGGAAATTTTCACTTTTAATAAAGATTTGAATACCACTACAATTCCAAAAGCTGTTACTAGACTAGTTAGCAACATTGATCGAGTTCGATAACCCTGTCTGATTGTGAGTAAAAAGAAGAAAACCAAAGTTGAAAGAAGATAACCAGCAAGAGGAACAAGCCAAACATAGAGTAAAAAATAAACAACAAACTCAAGCGGCTTAGCCCAAGATTGTAATTCTTTCAATTCACTCTGAATTCTTCCTTCAATTTTGTAATTCTGCCAAACCTGTAAACTATAAATCAAACTAAATAAAGCCATCCCAGTAATACAAAAAGTAGGCCAAAGCCTTGGCTGTTTAACTAGAGGGATACCGTCAAACCATTTAGTTTGATATGGAATTGATATTAACAAAAAGGATACTAAAAAGAGCACAATAATCACAAAGATTAAATTTCCTACTTGGTATTCATTTTTTTCCATAACAACCCGGACAAGTCATGATTAATCTATTTTATGATAATTAAAAAAAAGGAAGGTTTAAACCTTCCTTTTTTTTTATTTAACTTTACTTTGTTATAGAAGACCGCCAATAGTAGCCATTGTCTCTCTATCCTTATTGATCTGAGCCTCTGAAGCTTCAGCATCCATCCAGTAAATTAAAGCGCCAGTATCTGCTGCTACTTGCTGAGCTCTGTCACTTAGCATAGATTTCTTAGCAACAGCTATGATTTTGTCTTTAACATCTTGAGATGTTCCTGATTCCACAAATAAGCCGTTCCATAAAAATATATCAAGATCAGATATCAACTCACCAATAGCTGGCGTGTTTGGAACTTTAGAGATTCGGTCATTAGTTACAGAAACCAACACCTTGACTTCGTCTAAACATGGAAGAATAAGTTGAATCGTTGTATTAATTACATCAGCATCACCTGAAGCCAATGTATTACAGTCCAACATATCAAAAGCAGCATCTGAACCCCATTCAAAGCCCATCACTTTAGCTGCAGCTTTTGTTACCTGTGTAGGTGTTAGTGGATCACCAAAGTGCCCCAATGTTACTTTATTGGTCTTAGCATAACCTGCTAGTTGAGCCATAGAACTATATGGCGCATCTCCTGAGGTTGCAATTACAAACGGATAAGTTAAAAATATACCTAGAGGCTCAAAGGTTTCTTTAGTTAAGCCTTCTATTCCGAGCTCTGGTCCAACCACTGGAACGCCGATTACAAATGAACCGACCATAGAGCCATCTGCATCAGCTGCCGCTACTTCCATTGCACCGGGGAATGGTCCACCGCCACCGCCAGGCTTATTGACAACCGCTGCGGCCACACCATACTCTGCCTGAAAATCTTCGGCAATCATTCTAGTTAAGACATCTTCCAAATCCCCAGGAGGCCATGGTACAACAAAAGTTACTGGCTTATCGGGATAGTCTGCTTGTGCAACTGGCATGCCTACTAAAAAAGTAGAAAATGCAAATAGCACTCCAATTAGTAATTTTTTCATTCTATTTTTCTCCTTTTAATTAAATTGAATGTCCTTTTATGTAGTTCGTGTACGAACGAATTATAGAATACCATAAAATGTGTTTCGTGTACAAACGAATATTTTGGTTATTTAGTTTTAATAATTTTTTGATAATCATGACCGTGACCTAGCTCGCTCAGGATCATAAACTGGTGTCGCTACGATTTCTGCCTGGCCATTTTCTTCCAAAACCAAGTCTAGTTTATTACCGACTATCGCGTTTGCTCGATTGATTCGAGCTAATCCAAGAAATTTTCCTTCTAGGTATGGTGAAGGAATTGCCATTGTAACTAGACCCACCTTCTTGTTATTATCCATTAATTCAACGCCATCATATTCTCCTTCCCCCGGCAATAAAACACTAACGATATCTAATGAAGGATTTTTTTGTGCTTTGATTAAAGCATCCTTTCCATGAAAATTATCCTTGTTGAGATCTACTGACCATGCCATTCGGCATTCATAAGGAGTCATGGTATGGTCATATTCGACTTCACCCATAATTAAGCCAGCTTCGATACGACACATCATTACACAAGCAGCTCCAGCAGGCAATAAACCGAGTGGTTCCCCTGCTTCAAAAAGGGCATCCCAGAATGCTTGTGCACTATCTACAGGTAGCATGATTTCGTAGCCGAGTTCTCCAGTGTAGCCGATTCGGCTAATTTCAACTTTCATGCCGGCCATATCGACATCAGTCATGAAATGATACCAACGAAGCGCATCATTACTTATATCTATGCTTGTTAGTTTTTGAAGAATTTCTCTGCTTAAAGGCCCTTGAACTGAGAGCTGTGCAAGCTCATCACGACGTTCGCGAACTGAGACATTATTTGGACGGTATTGATCCAGTAAATCACCAATGACTGGATTTGCTCCAATAATTCGAACAAGTTCAGGGCCATATACAAATACAGTGCAATCATCAATCATCATACCTGCTTCACTTACAACAACACCGTAGGCAATAGTTCCCGGTTTCATCTCTCTTATATCGCGCGAAAATATACTATTTACGGTTTGTATTGCGCCTTCACCTTCTACATCCCATTTGAGAAGTATAGAAAATTCAAAGGCTGCAGCATGATTACGAGCTGCTGCATATTCAGCACCTGGATCACCCCAAGTTAAGGGCACAGCATAACCGTAGACATCAATCCATTCGACAACTCCATCAGGATAGGAGGATGAAAATGGAGTTTGTTTGAGTTCATCTGACATATTAAACTCCTTTTAATGGTATGGTTTAACCAATAGGGTTTCAGCATCGAGCTGATAATCTTTTTCTGTCGCATTTAGAAGGCGACGTTCACGAATGAATGGTTTATGTTGATCAGGATTATCTGAATCAAATTCTCTTGCAAGACGAGTTCCAGAAAAAGTTGCTTGTGCAATGACGCTAGGTGTGTGTGCATCTCCGATTAAATGTATTGACTTAATACCGGCATTGGACATGTCATCTGGCGATCCTTGAAGTTGGTCATATAAATCACAATTAGAAGTTTTGTGAGTAACTAACATTACACTATCGTATTCAACAGTCATTTCCTCACCTTTCCATATATCGACAAGGGTAGCATTTCCATTTTCAACAGCTACTGCAATATGATGATTAATCGTGGTTACTCCGAGCTCCATAAGTCGCATTAACATTCTCTGCTCTTCCAAAACCAGGCGGAGGTAAGGACCAACGGTATCTCCATAAGTGGCGTAAGTTACTTCATGGCCATTTTCTGCAATAAGTTGTGCCATAGCTGAACCCATATAGTATGGGTCATTGTCGATTACTAATACTCTTTTTCCGAGTTTTTTCCCGTGTACACAATATTGCTCTGGAGTGCAAATTTCAGGCTTTGAAGCATTAGCACCAGCAATATCATCATGAAGCAGTGATGACATACCGGTTTCGTCCCAATTAGAACCTGTTGCGAAAACAATGCGCTCAGCTCCGCATTCAAGAATATCCTGATAATTAAGCCGATTATTTAAGATAATTTGTACATTAGTTTTTGTTCTGATTTGAGTTTCCCGCCAATCAATAACACGCTTCCAAGCCCCAAAACCAGGTAGTTTGGAAACCCAACGTAAATGCCCGCCTATTTCAGCTTCAGCTTCAATTAGGTGAACAGTATTATAACCTCGAAGTCCTAGAGTCATTGCACACTCAAGCCCGGCAGGACCTGCTCCAACAACAACAATTGGAAGATCAGGATTATCTGTTGGAACATACTTTTCAGGATGCCAACCCCTGCGATATTCTTCACCAGAAGTTGGATTCTGAGTACACCAAATCGGAGGTCCGCCTTTTTCCCATCGAGAAACACAGATATTGCAACCAATACATTCCCGGATATCATTGTATAGACCTTCCTCTATTTTTTTTGGTAGAAATGGGTCGGCTATAGATGGACGAGCTGCCCCAATAATATCGCATTGACCTGAATTTATTGCTTTAATCATGACCTCTGGATCTGTAAAGCGACCAACATTAATAACTGGTTTTTTAGAGGCTTTTTTTGCATGTTGGGTATACAGGGCTTGATGATTTGAATCAAAGAACCGGGAAGATCCTGCATCCTCTCCCCAATTTAGGGTGCCAATATTGATATCCCAATAATCAACTAGATCATCCATTGCCTTGATGAAAGCTACGCCCTCATCTTCAGCTTTTATTCCCAAATCTCCATGACCAAAAGGTTCAGGCAAGGTATCAATTGGAAAGCGAATTCCAATTGCACAGTCATCAATTTCTTCTCTCATCATTTCTAACAATTCTCGAGTAAAACGACACCGGTTTTCAAAGGAACCACCATATTCGTCAGTACGCTTGTTGTGAGTACGGTACAAGAAATGCTGAGGTATTGTCGAAAGACCAACATAAACAGTCAGCAAATCAAAACCTGCTGCTCTTGCTCTTAAAGCTGCATCCACATGCTCACGTTGTATTTGTCGAATTTCTTTAATTGTCATTGCCCTAGCACTTGCCATAGGTTCAAATTCATGTGGTATTTGCGAGGCTGCTCGAGTTGGTTCACGGGTTTCTGCATTAAAGCCAAAGGAAGTTGCATGGGTAAGTTCCACTCCAGCAAGACCCCCATGAGCGTGGATACTATCGCACATCAAAGATAAATTCCTAACGTCACCCTCATCAATAATCTTACTTCCAACCCATGGATGAATATCACTATCATGTGTTATAAAACAAACTTCTGTAAAAACTGCTCCCCAACCACCTTCAGCTTTCATTCCTCGAAAAGATGCCTGCATTCCTGGCTTATCCGACCCAGCTCCATTACAGTGAGGTACTTGCCAGAATCTATTTTTAAGAACTTTAGGGCCAAGTTTGATTGGCTCAAAAAGAATATCGTGCCGCTTCTCTCTCCCCATGCTATATCTCCTAAATTTATTTTAAAAAAATTGACCGTCAAATGACGGTTATAGAGTAATATACTACTTATTAAAACACAAGTCAAAAAAAATATTTATTACAACGTACAATAAGATTTTTGTAATTTTAAGAATTTAATCTTATGGCTAAACAACAATTCGACTCGTCTCAAAATATTTCGCCAAGGAACTTAAAACGAAAAAGTTCTTTAAAACGCAGCATGGAGATACTTGAAGCGACAAAGCTACTTCTTTCTGAGCAGGGTTATGATAAGCTTAGTTTGCGAAAGATAGCAGCAATCACAGGAATCCACTTGAAGACTCTTCAACACTACTTTCCTACTAAAGAGATCTTGATAAAAGCAACACTGGAATATGTCCAATCTTTGTATGAAAAAAAAATTCAGGAGATCTCATCACATTCGACTGATGCTGAAAAAAACTTTAAAAACTATATAAATTATCTAGTTGAAGACATCAAAACTATTGAAACAGCTGGATTTTTCTACCAACTCTGGGCAATGGCACATGTTGATAAAAATACCAACAACATAATGGAACAAATTTATCAAGCCCACACTGATAGTATCGAAAATCTAATTAAAGCAATTAATCCAGATATGGGTAATCATATGAGAAAACAGCGTGCCGTGATGATTGCAGCATTAATTGAAGGAATGATGTTATTTCTGGGTTATGGAAAAAAACGCCCTAAAAATACAGCCCATATAGAAAATGAAATT
>LUMP01000062.1_pt1 | contig 57843 bp, 54 predicted proteins | sample 729641 | NCBI WGS metagenome assembly LUMP01 (sample SAMN03860260, study PRJNA289734) | marine metagenome | biome: seawater column; feature: ocean; material: water; isolation source: Red Sea water column Station 12 - depth 47m | place: Saudi Arabia: Red Sea | collected 2011-10-15 | depth 47 m | reverse complement strand
GTAATAAACAATGTAAGTGAAATTGTAAATAATGGAAGACCAGTGCTAATTGGGACAACATCTGTAGAAATTTCTGAACTATTATCTAGAATGTTAAATATTAAAAATATTAAACACAATGTTTTAAATGCTAAGCTACATAAGAAAGAAGCAGATATTGTTGCTGAAGCTGGCAAAGCCGGTATTGTAACAATAGCAACCAATATGGCTGGTAGAGGAACTGATATTAAAATATCTGATGAAATAAAAGAAAGAGGTGGCTTAGCTATAATTGGAACAGAAAGACACGATTCAAGAAGGGTTGATAGACAATTAAGGGGAAGATCTGGAAGACAAGGTGACCCGGGGAGCTCACAATTTTATGTTTCATTGGAAGATAATTTAATGAGGCTTTTTGGATCAGATAAGGTAGCTAGAATGATGGATAAAATGGGTCATAAAGATGGTGAAGTAATTCAGCATTCACTTATGACAACAACAATTGAAAGAGCACAGAAGAAAGTTGAAGAAAATAATTTTGGCATAAGAAAAAGATTATTAGAATATGATGATGTTATGAATCTACAAAGAGAAGTCATCTACACAAAAAGAAAAAATGCCCTAGATGTTAATAGACTTAAAGTAGATATTGCAAATATGATTTATGAAACAGTTGAATCAATTTATATATCAGCAAAAAATAATAATGATTTTAAATCATTTGAGTTCGACCTAATCAGATTCTTTTCAATCACATCTCCTTTCAGTAAAGATGAGTTTGAAAATTTAGATCAAAATAGAATTATTGATGATCTATATAATGTTGTTTTAAAACATTATGAGAAAAAGAATCATGAAAACTCATTAAAAGTTTTCCCTGTTGTTAAAAATGTCTTTGAAAATCCTCAGAATAAGTTTGAAAGAATCGTAGTTCCATTTACTGATGGAAAGAAAACTATGAATATCGTGACAGACCTTAAAAAGGCTTATGAATCTGAGGGAAAGGAATTAATTAATGATTTTGAAAAAAATATATCATTAGCTATTCTTGACGATACATGGAAGACACACTTAAGAAAAATGGATGAGTTAAAGCAATCTGTACAATTAGCAGTTCATGAACAAAAAGATCCTTTACTTATTTATAAGTTTGAAGCTAAAGAACTATTTTTTAGTATGATTGATCAACTTAATAAAGATATATTAACATTTTTGTTTAAGGGTGAGTTACCATCAAAAAATCCTAATGAAATAACTGAAGACAGGCAGACTCGAAGAAGAGAAAGATATAATACTTCTAAAGAAGAGATCTTAAACAGTGACGAGATGGCAAATAGAAATAGAGAAGTTGGAGCTAGCGCCTCTAGTGGAAACTCCGTAGTTGAAACTATTGTAAGAGAGCAGAGAAAAATTGGAAGAAATGAAAGAGTGAAAATTAAGAATATTCAAACAGGCGAGGTTAAAGAAGTAAAGTATAAACAAGCTGAACCTTTAATACAAACTGGAACATGGATCTTAAATGAAAATTAAAGAAAATGAATGTTTTAATAATTGGTCCTCATCCCCCCTTAAAAGGTGGAATTTCTGATTTCAATCATCAACTATATTTACATTTAGAAGAATTTAAAAATTGTTATTTAATAAGCTTTGACAGAAACTATCCTTTTTTTTTAAGAAATAAAAAAAAACAAATTTCAAGTCAGAAAAAAGAAAATAAAAATATTTTAAAGATAAACCCGTATAATCCATTTACCTGGTGGAAAATTAAACGTTTAATAAAAGAAAAGGAAATAAACTATGTTATAACAACATACTGGACACCAATTACTGGTTTAGCCTATTTATTAATCAATAAGTCTTATACTTTAAATACAAAAAAAATAGGATTATTTCACAATGTATTCCCTCATGAAAATTATTTATTTAGCAAAATAATTTTAAGATTATACATCAATTCGCTTGATACCTTAATGACATTATCTGAACAAACTTCAAAACAAATTAAATCTTTTTCAAAAAGAGAATCACAGACATTATTTCATCCGATTGATGACCTAAAAATGGCTTCAAAAGAAGAGTCTTTGAGGAAACTTAAATTAAATAAAAACAATAAATATATTTTATTCTTAGGAATGATAAGAAAATACAAAGGGCTTGAATTATTATTAAAAAGCTTCAAAAATATTATTGATTTTGATAATAAAATTAAACTTATAATAGCAGGTGAGTTTATTGAAAATAAAAAAAAATATATCAATTTAATAGATAAATTATCATTAAAAAATCATGTGATCTTTAGCAATGGCTTTATTCGTAAGAGAGATATAAAATATTACATGGGGGCATCTGAAATTATAGTTCAACCTTATATAACTGCTACACAAAGTGGAATAACAGCATTGAGTATTTCATTCGAAAAAATTAATGTTACAACAGGCGAAGGAGGTATAAAAGAAATGATTAATAATGAAAATGGATACATATGCCGTAAAGATTATGAATCCATTTCAAAAAATATAATTAAAGCACTAACTTCAAATAACTCAAAAAAATTAAAAAATTTATCAACCTTAAAGAAAAAATTTTCCTGGAATAATTTTTGTAAAGAATTATTAAAAAAAATTTAGATTGAAAAAAATCATTTACATTATTATACTATTTATTAATTTAAATTTAAACTCACAAACTAATTATTCAGAAGCTTATTTTGCATCAGGTTGTTTTTGGTGTGTTGAGTCAATTTATGAGAGTCTAAATGGTGTTAGTGAAGTTCAATCAGGGTACTCTGGTGGAAATACTAAAAACCCTGATTACTACCAGGTTTTAACTGGAAAGACAGGCCATGCTGAAACAGTTAAAGTAATATATGATTCAAAAAAAATATCATTTAAAAAATTAGTTGAAGTTTTTTTTGCATCACATGATCCGACAACCTTAAATCGGCAAGGTCCTGATATTGGAACACATTATAGATCAATTGCATTTTATAAAAATGATTCAGAAAAAAATATTATCAAAAATGAAATTCAAAGATTATTGGATAATAAAATTTATAAAAGAATTGTTACTCAAGTAACTAAATTTGAAATATTCTACATCGCAGAGGATTATCATCAAGATTACAAAATAAATAATCCTAATAATCCTTACATATGGAAAGTTTCTGTTCCAAGAATAAATGATTTTAAAAAGAAATTTCCAGAATTACTAAAGTAATTTTCTTTCTAATCGATCAAATATTACAGTGTAAAACAAATAAGAGACTGTAATTCCAATTAAAGACCCTATAATTATATCAGATGGATAATGTACACCTAAATAAACTCTACTGTATGCTACAAGTGAGGCCCAAATAAATAATGAATAATATTCTTTTTTTCTATTCATAAACAAAATAAAAATTGTAGCAATTACAAAAGAATTTGAAGCATGTGCAGAAAAGAAACTATAAAGACCTCCACAATCTTCTTTTACAATACGTATAAGATTTTGTATTTGATCATCGTGACATGGTCTGAGTCTTTGAATTGAATATTTAAATAGATTAGATAATTGATCACTAATGAATATTAAAAAAACAATTGATAATATGTAAATGGAGTATACTTTATATAATTTATATTTTTTATAACTGGATTTTAAACTCTGAAAAAGCAAGAAAAGCAATAATAAATAGAGAGGAATATGGGTAAACTTGTTGGTTATTATTAACCACAAATCATCAAATTTTTCAGAGCCAAAAGAATTTAGAAATATTAACAAATTTCTATCTAATTCTAATATTAAGTCCATATTATCTTAATCCGTACTTGTCAAAAAGATAAACCAATGATGCAATAGCTCCTGAACCCATTTCTAATTCTCTTTTATTGATAGCATCAAAGGTGTCAATTTCAGTATGATGATAATCAAAATATCTTTGCGAGTTAGGTCTTAATCCAGCTAAAATATTGTTATCAGTCTTTAAATTGGCTATATCTGCACCACTACCACCTTTAATAAAAACATTTATAAAATATGGTGCAAAATATTTTTTCCATTCTAAAAGTTTAATAAAATCATCATTATTTGTAGTAAAGGAAAAACCGAGAGGTCTAAAACCTCCTGCATCAGATTCAATAGCAAAAATATGATTTAATTTTTGTCTATCAGAAACTTCTTTGTACTTAAGAGAACCTCTTAAACCATTTTCTTCATTTATATACAATACTACTCTTATAGTTCTTTTTGGATTGTAATTAATTTTATTAAAGATATTTAGAAGATCCATAGAGTGAACAACACCTGCACCATCATCGTGACTTCCATCTCCTATATCCCAAGAATCTAAATGACCTCCTACTAAGATAATTTCATCTGGAAATTCGGATCCTCTTTTTTCTGCTATAACATTGTAAGACTGAGCATCTGGAAGTTGTTTACACTGTTGCCTAAAAAGAAATTTAAGATCAGGTTTAATTTTTAAAAGACTACTTAATTTATCGGCACCATTAGTACTAATAGCAGCACCCGGTATTCGTTTACTTGCAGGGAGATCTCCATAAGTTAATCCTCCGGTATGTGGATAATCATCAGTCCTTAAAGTCATTGATCTAACTATTACTCCAATAGCGCCATATTTAGATGCTTCCATTGCTCCTAAAGCACGTTGATCAACAGCTCTACCATATGCAGTGAAAGTTGTTATAAATTCTGGTTCCATAGGTCTGTTGAAAAAAACAATTTTACCATCAATCTTATCCTTACCCAATTCTTCAAGTTCTTTAAGACTAAAAACCTCAATAACATTGGCCTTTAAACCAACTGATGGTGTTGCGACTGAACCTCCCAATGCAGCTATTGGAACATTAAAAGTAATTCCAGGTTCAGTTTCTATTAACGCAAATTCTTTAGGACCCCTAACCCATCTTGGAACCATAACCGGCTGAAGCCATACTTTATCAAAACCAAGTTGATCTAGCTCTGATTTGGTATATTCAATTGCTCTTTGAGCCTCAAGTGAACCAGAAAGTCTTCCACCAATTTGATTTGATAAATAGTCTAACCATTCATAAGCCTTGCTTTTGGTTAGAGAAGTATCGAAAATATTTTTAATAACAACATCATCTTGAGAATATGATGAATTAAGAAATATAAAAAAAATAAATACTAATTTTTTCATTACTTTTTTCCAGAGAATTTTGCAACTTCCTTATCAGAGATTTGATCATTTTCTGAAAGTATAAATAATCTTTCAACGACATTTCTAAGTTCTCTAACATTACCTTTCCAATCATATGATTTCATTTTTTTCATACCAGTTTCATCAACAAATATTCTTTTATTTTCATACTGATTTGATAGTAAAGAAATAAAATGTTCAATTAAAATCGGAATATCATTTTTTCTATCATTTAATGGTGGAACATTTAATTCAATTACAGATATTCTGTGATACAAATCTTCTCTAAATTTATTCTCAGAAATCAATTCAGAAATATTTTTATTTGTAGCTGCAATAACTCTGGTATCAACATAAATATCTTTTTCACTACCAACTTTTTGAATTTTATTTTCTTGAATAGCTCTAAGAACTTTTGATTGAGCTGACATACTCATATCACCAATTTCATCAAGAAATATGGTGCCATTATTAGCAGCTTCAAATTTTCCAGTTCTGTCTTTATGAGCAGATGTGAATGAACCTTTTATATGACCAAACAATTCGCTTTCAATTAATTCAGAAGGAATAGCTGCACAATTTACCTCTATAAAAGGGCCATCACTTCTAAGACTATTTGAATGTATTTGTCTAGCAACAAGTTCTTTTCCAGAACCGTTGGGACCTAAGATTAAAACCTTAGCGTTTGTTGGTGAAATTTTTTCAATTAATTTTTTAACATTTACAATCTCTTTAGAATCACCAATAATTTCATATTTACTTATAGTCTTTTTAGGATTAATTTTTGACTTCTTAGAAGATGTGTTTTTTAGTGCGCTTCTAACTGATGTCAATAAGTTATTTAAATCTGGGGGTTTTTCAATATAATCAAAAGCACCAAGTCTCATAGCTTTAACAGCTGTTTTTAAATCTCCATGACCAGAAATCATAATAATAGGGATTGTACTGTCATAGCCAATGACAAATTCAAGAACATCAATACCATCTTTCTTTGGCATTTTTATGTCACACAAAATCAAGTCATAATGTTGGGATTTTATTAATGAGATAGCTTCTTCTCCATTAGCAGCTTCATCAAGTTTATATTTGGAATTTTCTTCAGATAATACCTTTTTAAGTACTCTTCTTATCGCATCTTCATCCTCAACAATTAAAATTTTAGACATACCTTAATATACGAATTATGAAAACATATCTTTGACTTTTTCAAAAAAAGACTTATCATTTTTATCTGGTGATGGCTTGAAATGTTCATCGTTTTTCATTTGCTCAAAAAAAGATTTTTGTTCCTTACTCAAAGTTTTTGGTGTCCATACATTGACATGAACTAATAAGTCTCCACTTCCGTAGCCATTAACTGATTTTAAACCTTTACCTCTAAGCCTAAGAATTTTTCCAGATTGAATACCAGCCTCTAATTTTATCCTAACTTTTCCAGTTACAGTATCAATTTCTTTTGAAACTCCTAAAACTGCCTCAGAAATACTAATGTATAAGTCGTAATGTAGATTATTACCCTCTCTTTTTAAATTGTTATCCTCCAACTCATTAATGAGGATTAATAAATCACCAGGAATGCCATCTGTGATTGGTTCATTCCCTTTTCCAGAAACTCTAAGCTGCATACCATCTTCTACTCCAGCAGGAATTTTAACTTCAACCATCTCTTCCTTTAAAACCTGACCATTTGAATCAGAACCTGGTGGTTTATTAGAAACAACTTTACCAGTTCCAGAACAATTATTACATGTAGTTGTGGATTGCATTCTACCAAGAATAGTGTTTGTAATTTGAGTCATTTGACCACTACCATTACAAACTCTACATGTCGAATATTCTAATCCATCAGCTTGAACCTTTCTTTTAACTTTTATTTTTTTATTAACACCTTCAGCAATTTCCTTAATAGTTAAAGAAACTTTAATTCTAAGATTTGTACCCTTTGATCTTCTAGTTGAAGAACCACCAAATCCTCCAAATCCTCCAAATGCACTTCCAAAAATATCTCCAAATTGACTGAAAATATCTTCCATGTTCATTCCGCCAGAACCAAAACCTCCATTACCTTGAAAAGCAGCATGTCCAAATTGGTCATATTTGGCTCTTTTCTCTTTATTTCCTAAAACTTCATATGCTTCAGCTGCTTGTTTAAATTTTTCTTCAGCTTTTACATCACCAGGATTTTTATCAGGATGATATTTAATAGCAGATTTTCTGTAAGCTTTTTTTATCTCACTTTCAGAGGCGCTTTTGTCTACACCTAATATTTCGTAATAATCTTCTTTCATTAATTAGCAACTACAACTTTAGGATATCTCAATATTTTATCACCAAGCTTATAACCCTTTTCTATTACATCAACTATCTTTCCTTTATTCTTTGCTTTATCAGCTTTTATTTGGGTAATAGCTTCATGAGATTCAGCATCAAATTTGTCACCCTTGTTAACCTCCATCTGAGTTAAACCTTTGGATTTTAAAATTTCATTAAACTTTGAGTAAATAAGTTCAAAACCTTGAATTAAATCTTTATTCTCAGTTTTTTTAAATTCAAGTAAAGCTCTATCCATATCATCTGAAATAGGTAGAAGTGCAGTCATCAATTCTTGAGAAGCAGTTTTAAACAAGTCTAATCTTTCTTTAGATGTTCTCTTTCTGTAATTTTCAAATTCAGCAAATAATCTTAAGAATTTATCTTTCTCATCATTTACTTGATTATTAAGATCACTAATCTGATCTTTTAAAGTAGGTTTCTTTTTTGATTTCTTATCTGCCATTGTATTATAATTAATTGAATAGACTCAAATTATCTGCCAAAATAATAATATGTCATAATGTCATGATTTTTTTTAGATTGTCAAATTTAAACACAAAACCATTTTCTAAAAGTTTTTTTGGATAAACTTTTTTGTTATTTAAGATGATTTCATTGAAAAAATCAGAAATTCCTAAAATTTTAAATGGAATGATTGCCAAATAACTTGGTGTTGAAAAAGAAATTAAAGGTTTTTTGTTTAAAGAAATAACTTTAGATTGTAATTGAGAATTTAATGATGGATTTGGAGACACTAAGTTAAATATACCATCTAATTTATTTTTGATTATAAAATTAATAGCACTTATTAAATCTTCCATATGAATCCAAGATTGCCATTGAGAACCATTATCAATCATTGGATTAACCTTCAAATTATTAATTAAAATTAACTTCTCAAGAAAACCACTCTCTTTTGATAAAACAATTCCAATCCTAAGTTTTGAAATAATTATTTTTGAGGATGATAAGTTATCAATTTCATCTTCCCATTTTTTAACAACATTTCCTAAAAAAGATTCACAATTATTTAGAGAACTTTCATCTTGAATTTGGATATTATTATTCTCATAGATACCTATAGCAGATGCAGAAATAATATGTTCTAATTTATCATTATTCTTTATTAATTTATCAAGTGTCTTTATAGAATTTATTCTGGAATTAAGAATTTCTTTTCTATTTTTTTTTGACCAAAAAGAAAAAACATTTTTTCCTGAATCATCATCAACCAGAGAAATATGCCAATGCATTGCACTGCCTGGTTGATCCTCAAGAGGTTTTGCTAAGAAAGTTGCATATATCCCATGTTGCATTGCCGCCTCTCTGATGAGTCTTTTGAAAATCATCACCTGATCACATATTTTGAGTGGATCATCATGCTCAAAATTGATTTCCAGTTGCGCGGTTCCCATTTCATGCTCAAGTGTATCTATTTTGATATTCATGGCATCTGAATATGAGTGAATTTGATCAATGATTGGCTCAAATTCATCCAAAGCATCCAAGCTGAAGGGTCGTCTGACTGTTTCTTGCCGACCAGATCGACCAATTGGTGTTTCAAGTGCTTGATTGGGGTCAGTGTTTCTCTGCACGAGGTAAAACTCGAGTTCAGGTGCCACAACGGGTCTCATTCCCAAATCACGATACAGCTGAAGAATATTTTTAAGGACTTGTCTGGGAGAGATATCGACATTAGAACCATCCTCATAAAAACAATCATTCACTACTGTGGCTGTTGGATCTTTCATCCAAGGTAGAATTTTTAATGTTGAGAGATCGGGTCTGATCAGTATGTCTCTATCTGCAGGATTGATGTATCCGTCAGGAAGAAATTTTCCTGTTACAGATTGAGTAAATACAGATTCTGGCAATCTGATTACTGAGCCTGATGTAAATTTTTCAACTGGAATGAGTTTACCTCTGGCCGTACCTGCCATATCTGGAACTATGGTTTCGACTTCTTGAATACTGTTCTCAATCAGCCAATTGCGTATGTCTTTATCTTCCATGTTTTTTTGAGTACTCCAGACAAGATGAACCAAAAGCTTCGAATATCTTTCTTGATATCAGGCTTTTCTCTGGTTTCCATTCTGGATGCCATTGGACGGACAAATTAAATCCGGCTGCATCCTTAATGGTGAATGCTTCAACCAAGCCATCATGTGAAAGCGCCTCAATATTTAAACCTTGGCCTAGTTCCTTTACGACCTGCCCATGGAGTGAATTAACCTCAGCTTCTTTGAGTTCAGTTAATTGATGTAAATAACCACCCTGCTCAAAATGCACAGTGTGGCTAATATCATATTGATCCTCAACGCTTGCACTGCGATCAAAATCATGCCCCTTAAAATCGGATTCATTTTCAAGAGACTGATATAAGGAACCTCCAAATATGACATTCATCTCCTGAAATCCTCTACAAATCGAAAGTATCGGTAATTCCATATCTATGATTTGTTTAACCGCACTAAAAACATATTCGTCACGATCAGGGTCTATCAACATTTCAGAATCTTTGATTGTGTCGCTATATCTATCTGGGTGCACATTGGATAAGCTCCCAGTTAGTAAAAATCCATCTAGGCGGTTTAGAATTGATTTCATTGAAGACAGGTCATCACTAGGGATGAGCACAGAGGTTACACCTGAGTAATCATGGATCGCTTTGATGTATTTCTCTCCCACAACGTGAAAAGGGTGTCGTTCAATTTCTTTACGACAACAAACAATACCGACAAGTGGCTTATTAGAATCAGACATATAGTTTTTTTGAAATATTAAGTACTGATTGTACTAATTATGAGGTCTTTTGAGTAAGTCTTAATTTAAATCTAAGATTGTATTTTCCTTCACGTAAGTCATTGACAAAACAAATTAGTGCTGGGACAAAGACAAGAACGAGATAAGGCACGAAAAGCATTCCAAAAATAAATGTAATCGCGAGTGGCTGGATGAGTCTTGCCTGAAGACTTCCCTCAAAAATTATTGGTGTCAAACCAACAATAGTGGTTATTGTGGTTATAAGAACTGGCCTGAATCTCTCTCTAATGGCCTCGTTGATTGCACGAATTAGAATATACCCGTCGCTTTGAAATTCTTTAATTGCTCTTACAAGAATGATTGAGTCATTAACCAATACGCCTGTCAGTCCAAAGAAAGCCAGCAAACTAAACATACTTAAATTAAAGCCCAAAACAAGGTGGCCCAATATAGCTCCGATTAATCCAAACGGAACAACTGCCAAGATAAGAAAAGGGGTTGTGTAACTGGAGAATACCCAAGCAAGAATGATAAATATGGAGGCAAATGTAATGATCAGAGCCAATCTCAAACCAGAAAATGCTTCTGCTTGCTCAAGTGCTTTTCCATCATACGCCAATCGAACTCCATAATCTCTCTCAATACGAGGTTCAATATCGGATCTAACAGACTGTAGAACAATATTGGTTGTTGTAATGGTTGGGTCAACATCGCCCGTAACAGCAACTTGTCTCACCCCATCTTTCTTTCTTATTTTAGTAAAACCAAGTCTTTTCTTCAGGTTTACTACTTCTGAAAGAACAACGCTTCCTCCATCAGGAGCAGTTAAATAAATGTCTCTGATTGTCTGATTCTCAGTCTCGTCTTCTGGCAGCTTTACCCTAACAATCACTTCTTCTGTATCTTGAGAAAAACGTTGTGCAACGGAGCCTGAGAATGAATTTCTAACTTGTCTTGCAACCTCTTCTGCAGTGAAGCCTATTGCTTCTCCTTCTGGCTTAATTTCCAAAAGTATTTCTTCTTTGCCATATGGTAAATCATCTTCTAGTGCTATGAGCCCAGGCAGAACTCTCATCTCATTTCTCAATGCAAGCGCTGCTTTTTTCATTTGAGAAAGATTGTCTCCAATTACACGGATATCAATATCTCTTCCAGGTGGTCCTCCAACTGAGTCCTCAAAAATTACAAAGTTCTCAATACCAGACATTAAGCGAGTTTCAGCTTCCCATGCTTCAATGAATTCTCGGTTTCTTATAAGCCTTACATCACCAGAAACAAGTTCAGCCACGAATGATCCAATGTGCCCGCCAGATACATCACTAGAGAAAGATCCTTTTCCTGTATAACTGACTCCAATATTGCCAACGCCGTAGTTGACGAGACTCCCTTTCTGACCAGTTAATTTTTCTTCTACAGAATAAAGCGCTCTTCCAATCTCATTGACCATCTCTTCTGTTCTTTCTTCAGATGTGCCTGGTGAAAAAGAGAAATTCGCAAGCAAAATATCACTCTCAGGAGTATCAAAAAACTCAAAGTTCACCCTGCCTGTTGATAATAATGTGAGAGAGACCAACAACATACAAATTGTAGCTGTAATTGTGAAGCCCTTTTTTGTATAGGTTTTTTCGATAATCGGCAGAACCCTATCAGGCTTGCTATTATCACCAGTGACAATGTAATTGGAACCGCTGAAATTATGTTCCCAACATCGTTTTGTATCAGCAAAATAGGAAGGAACGCTGCCACAGTGGTCAACATTGCGGCAAGAACAGGAGGGAACATTCTTTGCGCACCAAGTCGAGCTGCCTCTTTATAATTCATTCCTCTTCGATGAAGAGTGGTTGTATGTTCAGATACTACAATCGCATCATCTACAACAATCCCTATGCCCATGATCAAAGCAAACATGCTGATCATATCCAGAGATAAGCCCATTTGACTCATTGCACCCAGTGCTGCCAAGAATGCGACTGGTATCCCTGCAGCAACCCAAATTGCGACTCGCCCATTGAGGAAAACAAATAACACCAGAAGAACAAGTATCAATCCTGTCCCTCCATTCTCAAGTAACATGTTGATTCTCTGTCTAACTTGATCTGAGAAAACATCGTAAACAACAATCTCTAGTGAAGCTGGGTAAAGGCCAGCAACTTGGGTCATATATTTCTCTACAGCTTGTTGCGATACAAGAGAGTCTGCGCCTCTAGTCCGATATACTTTAAGGCCAATTGAAGGGCCTTCTGTATTTACCCTGTAGCTGGAGTTGACTCTGAAAGTTTCATAAACATTTGCGATATCGCTGAGGTAAACTTTTTCTCCGGAAGCTTTTGAAACTACCTCAATATCTCTAAGTTCATTTGGGCTTCTCGCCAGACGATCACTTCTTATTTGTCTTGATACGCCTCCGCTGTTTATGCTTCCTGATGGAAGATCTATGCTTGATGATGCAAGCTCAGATGAGACTTGACCGAGAGTAAGATCCAGTTCTCTTAGATTATCTGATGATATCTCCACCCATATTTCGCTGTCTCTCGCACCCTGAAACTCGACATTAGCAAGACCACGGCTTATGAGATCATCTCGGATTTGTCGTGCATAGAATTTAAGAGTCTTTTCAGAGAATGGTCCTGAAATATCTATCGCACATACTTCGTCTCTTTGTAAAACCTGAGTAACAATTGGTTTCTCTATGTCTTGAGGGAATGTTGTAATTCTAGAAACAGCTGACTGAACATCGGTCAAAGCTTTGGTCATACTGACACTTTCTTTAAATGAAATATACATTTTAGCCCTGCCCTCAAAGGCAGTTGAATTGACTTCTTTGACGCCATTTATAAATCTTACTTCGGGCTCAACTGCATTAATGATATTGCTCTCAATATCTTCAGCACTTGCCCCCTGCCATTCAACATCAATACTAATCAGCTCGAGCCCAAAATCAGGCATAAGCTGTCTTTTGAGCTGAGTAATCCCAAACACACCATAGAGAATAAGTATGGCCATGAGTAAGTTAGCTGCCACTTTATGACGACTAAAGAATGCAATGATTCCTCTGTTTGGAGCCATTGTATCTCTGGGATTAATGGGTCTATTTTTTTGACTGTAATTTTTAAAAACCATCAGAGAATATCCACTTTAACCCCTTCACCGGCTTCTCTGAGTTGGTTTGTTACGATTAGGTCTCCATTTTGGATCATTAGATCCTCTGCCGGTTGAATTAGAACATTTGACTGATCATAACCAGAAATCACTATCACAGCTTTCTTTAACCTTTGATCCTTGATTATGTAAATGTATTCATCTTCGTAAACTGCTGTTTCAGGAATACTTATCACTGATTTATAAGTTTTATCTGGCATTCTTAAGCGGACGAATGCCCCTGGTCTAAGTGGTGTTTCTTGATCATTATCCAATTCAATATTTGCAAATATATTCACTCCACCCGTATTCGATGTAATTTCAGCTCCAACTCTAGAGATATAGGCGTCGAATATTAAATCTCTCTGGCCAACAGTCCATTTCATCTCTATGGCTCTTCCTACAATTGGACTTTCATCTTCAAGCAGTCTTCCATATTGGGCCTTGGATATAGAAAATCGAACTTCCATATTTTTGATGTCGATTATCTCCCCAATTTTGTCATTAAAGGTGCTTACTTGCTTACCGAGAGTAGCCTGAACATCATTTATGACTCCATCGAATGGTGCAAACAACTCAGTATCCCTTAGGTCTTTTTCCGACTCAGATAAAACAAGTTCTTGTTGAGTCTTCTCCAGTAAAGCGTTGTCTCTAAATTGTTCAGAGATTGATCCTTGCTTAAATAACTCATCTGCTCTCTCAAAGTCTCTGTTCATCACCTCAAGTTTTGCAGTTTCTTCTATCACTGAATTTCTGTATTCAAAGTCATCAATTTTGAGTAAAAGCTCGCCCTTTTTTACAACAGCACCTTCTTTAAAGTTTTCTCCAACTTCTATGACCTGTCCACCAACTAAAGCTCGGAGCTCGCTTCTTCTGGATGTGATCACTTCACCAAAAAGAGCTAGTGTTGGATTAACATCATCATACTGAGCCTCGATAACTGATACAGGCCATGATTTTTCTTCAATAACAAGCATCACTGGCTCATCTTTTGTGGCCCTTAAGAGCGATATGATGAAAAACGTCCCGACAAGCAGGAGCACTATAGGGTTTACCCTCTTAATCTTATTTATATATTCTTTCATGAGTCGACTCAGGGATGGGTTTCGTTGATTCGAACCCATCGGATTCTTTTAAGAATTATTCTAATTTTCGAATGCTAATAGAATTAGTGGTTTCAGAGGATAGACGTTACAAAAAGTTACATCAAATCATGATGAGATTATCATGAATTTAGCATGGCACTCTGCAATAACCTTTCCTTCATTTTTTGTTTTCATCAAGCCATACATCATGGCCATTCTTGATTTGGTTTTTAGATGATGACCCTCGAGCAAAACTGTTTCTCCTGTATGCAGGGAATTTTTATAGCGAAGATCGCATTTTGCTGTCTGAGCAGGCTTACCTTTCAAAAACAACCAATTTGCCATTACGTCATCGAGCAAACTAAAGATAATGCCTCCATGTGTCGTATCTTGAAACCCCACATGGCTTTCTCCTGGTGTAAACTCTGCTCTGCATATATCGTCTTGATCGATATAAAAATCTATCTTTAATCCGATTGGATTCTCTGGGCCACAAACAAAACAATTGTTTGCGCTTAACTCTCTCATGCTCATATCAAATCAAATCTTCTAGAATTATTATGGCTATTTATCAGTCCAGCAGTAGTTCCAGAAAAATGGGCTGCTAATACGACTGTATTTGTATCGGTTAGATTATCTACGATCTTCATTCGAGTCTGATTGGATAGATCTTTGTCATCACAGAAAACTGTGGATAGAGATGGACAAGTAACTTGAATCGGATTATGAAGAATATCCCCTGTGAGCATGCCTTTCTTATTATTGGAATCTATCTCTAGACAATAATGTCCAGGGCTGTGCCCTGGAGTCTTAATAAGATTTATTTCTCTACCTAAGTCCGTTGAATCATCAATCATCGTGGCTTGTCCTGACTCCATTATCGGCAATATGCTATCTTGATATACAAGCTTTGTATATTCATCAAAAGGACTGTTGCTTTCTTTCTTCATATTTTCAAGGTCTTCATCAGAGAAAAGATACTTTGCATTAGGAAATGTTGGGACCCATGTCCCATTCTCTAATCTGGTATTCCAACCCACATGATCAGCATGCAAATGTGTACACATTACAATGTCAATGGACTCTGTTGATAGCCCAAATGATTCTAGATTTTGAATATAGTCGCTATTTCTATTATTCCAATGGCTAAGGATCCCTTCATTTTGCTTGTATATTGGCCCTTGACCGACTCTATGCTTATTATTACCAATACAAGTATCTACTAATATGTTCAGTGTTTTTGTTCGTATTAGATATGAGTGCATACTCAATAGAATCATCTTGCTCGCTGGCTCATAAAATGAATGCATCCATTCTATATTTTGATCAAATAGCTCCATGTCTATATCTGGAAATGCATTTAGCGCAGGAAAACGTTCAATTCCATCTATTACTTTGTCTACAGAGACATCACCGAAATAAAGGGTCTTCATTCAGAATATTTTAATAGAAATGTTTGTAGGTTTTATTTTATTTGAAGAAGATTCTAAAGATTTGTTTAAACCAATCCTTACGTCTTTTACAAACAAGGCAGAAAATTAATGCAGCAAAACCAGCTAATATTCCATCCATGCCAGCCGCGTTAGCAAAAGATTCAACATTGTTTCTTACTGGTTGAATCCACGCAATGGATTTATTGTCATTTAGTTGACTCTCAAAATTATCTATTTTTATGAGTTCTGCGTTTATTGATGCTTCAAGTTCAGAAATGGTTTGTTGCAGTTCGTTGCTTCGCAAATTCGATCTTTCAAGATTAGTAGTGGCTAAATCAATTTCTCTTGCTAATTCTTCTAGTTCATCTATGTCTAGTTCAGGATCAAGACCGGGGATCCTTGCATTGAATTGATTAATACTCTTTTGAATAGAGTCCATAGTATTTTGATTCTGAGAAGATTCCTCAACTAGATCTTTTAATTGTGATTGATTGTAAGTGACCACTTCTTTAGATCTTTCTAATGGACCTGTAGCAATTTCCTTTGGCGTAATGAATGCCAGAAATGTAAATATGGAAGCGAATAGAATAGTTAAATCTGTAACTTTAATCAGACTATCTTTGAATGAATTGAGCATATTTCTTATTTGAGAAGAAAAAGGGCTCTTTTGCAAGAGCCCTTTTCTATTGCTTTTAAAATTTTAAAAAATTAAAAAGCTTGTTCCTCATTTACATACCGCGTGAGCCGTACATTCCTGAGAGAATAGCAAGAACGATGATACCTACAACTCCGTTGTCACCCAACGTGTTGATCAGATCGATCAAATTGCCAAGCACAGCGCCTACAAATGGTACGTCCATACCAAATACAACGCCTGCAGCAACACCAAGTGCTACTAAAGCAACTGCGATTTCAGTTAGTTCTGCTATCCAACCTTTGATTTTATTCATGATAAAATCCTCCCCTAATTAAGGTTAACTTTAATGTTCCTATATCAAACGACATGTTTAAAAAAGAACAATATAAATCTAGTCAAATTTATAGTTATAGGTCAAAAAAGACCTTATATTTGTTTTTATACAACAAACTAGCTTGCCTCCAGATAAGTTGTAGACAATGCAATCCGTGCGTTTAGCAAATAAATCAATTCTTGATAAGCAAATTATTTTAATACCTATCTTATTGATATATATAGATTTATCTTTTTTTTTAGAAAAAATGCTCAAATATGACTATATCTGATGATAATTTGCGTAATTTAGACTTATTCTAAAATAGAAATTGTTATTTTGAGAGTGATTTAGATGGTGGCCAGAGGTGGAATCGAACCACCGACACGCGGATTTTCAGTCCGCTGCTCTACCTACTGAGCTATCTGGCCACGGTTGGCATATTCTATAGAAAAATAATTAGAATTGTGAAGAAATTATTCTGTTGGTGGTATATATTCCTTTGGCTTTTCAGAACCGCCTTCAAATAAAAACTTTATCATTTCATTTTGCAGATATGACCTTGCACTTGGGTCGACCATAGAGAGTCAAATGTATTCTTTCACCAAGACTTCCTGGATAGGGTGGTCTCTCCATTTGGTCTAAATCTCTCTTATAGTATTCACAAAATATTTGTTTACTCATTAGGGGATTATAATCTATCGATAATTTTTTTGACTGCTTTTGAAGTTCCAACAGAATGGATTTCTTGAGCCTTCATAAAGATCATTTTTTGATTTAAGTGATGATATTTTTGCTCTTCTAAATTTATGACGATAGGATTAATTTTAATGTCGATATGTGTCAGCGAATGAATAAATGACTGCAAATGGCTTTGGTCTTCAATATTGTCTATACCGATATTCAGCTTCATCCACTGATTGATCTTTTCACTCGTCTCTAGAATTGGGAATGACCATAAGCCCGGCCAAATACCGCTGGTTTCTCTTTGTTCTAATAAAAATCTATCATTAGATCTAATCACTAAGAAATTGTATTCAATTCTCTTTTTTTGTTTTTTTATTTTCTTATAAGGTATGAGTTCAACTTTATTTTTTTTCTTTGCTATACAACTTTCATTGACAGGGCAATTAATACAATCATATTTCTTTGGTAAACATATTGTTGCTCCTAGGTCCATAATTGCTTGCGTGTAAACATCATAGTTACTATCGGGAGTGCACATCTCTGATAGTTTCCACATTCTTTTTTTGAGATCTGCCTTATTTAAATCACCTTCAACAAAAAAATGTCTGGAGAGAACTCTCTTAACATTTCCATCCATAATCGGTCTGGGCTCTATCTTATTTAAAGAAAGGATTGCGCCAGCAGTCGAAGGTCCAATTCCAGGAAGGGCAACTAATTGATCAAAATTTTCAGGAAAATGTCCTGAATAGTCTTTTTTTATTATTTTCGCAGCGTTGTAAAGATTTCTTGCTCTTGAGTAGTAACCGAGGCCTGACCAAAGTGCCATTACTTCTGACTCATCTGAGCTTGCAAGCTCATTGATTGAGGGGTACTCAGATATAAATTTAAGAAAATACGGAATAACTGTTTTGACTTGAGTTTGCTGAAGCATGATTTCTGAAACCCAAGTTTTATAAAGTGATGTCTCTTTCTGCCATGGCAAATCTTTTCTGCCTGACTTGTCCCACCAATCCAGGATTGGTTTAGTGAAAACTTCCTGGGGATTTATATTGGTCAAGTTTAGCCAATAATTTTTGTGGCGCCTATGAAGGCCACAATGAATATCAGCATGTATGTGGCATGAACCCATCCGAGTGTTTTACTCATGCCACCACTAATTTCAGATTCTAAATCAGGTGAAGAGCCTTCTATTGCGAGCCTCTCAAATGATTGTCCGAGAGGGAAAAACGCAATCTCAATGCCAAGGATGGTTAAATTGACGAGCCCATAAAGGCCGACTTTTAGTGCAACTGAATTTGGATCATATGGTCCATTTCCCATGAATGATGAAACTGAAACAATAATTAATCCAAGGCCAAGTAAGGCAACAATATACCTATTGATCTTAGAAAGACTCTGGCCCCATTCTTTATTGAGATTTGCTGCTCCACCAACATTGATTATTAACCAAGCAAATGTAAAAACCCACATCAACGTAATTGTGGTCAGTGATGGGTTTATATATCCCAATGTTGCTGAGAGATGCACCCCGAAAGGTAGTGCCATCACCCACATAACTCTTGGAAGTAGCTCAATTTTTAATGCCATTTCAAGCATTTGAAATCTGGCTTCGATTGAAAGAGCTGGATCAACAGACTTTTTTGAACATAGCATTACTCCAACGTCTGTCCCTAACCAGAAAACAAACATACAAATATGGAGAAACTTCCAGATTTCATATTCAGCCATAATTTATACTCTTTTTACTTCTGGCTCTACAGCCTCACCATCTTCCTGCCAAGAATAAAGTTCGCCTATGTATTGAGATAATAAGAAATTTACTTCTTCTGACTCACCATCTGATTCAAGGGCATCAATGTTTCTTTGTGCAAGTTCTATGGCTCTTGCAACTCTATAGTCTCTGAAGGCCTGGCTTTTCTGCATTGCCTTGGAAACTTCCATTTGATCTAGAAACTCTTGAGTGATGGTAACATTGACTCCAGACCACGTAAGATTTACTTCGCTCACAATTTTTCCTCATATACTTTTGATTACTTAGATTATCATTAAATCAAAATATTTTGACAAGCCTTTATCTGGTTAACAGTTTCCCTTTATCCAGAAAAAATTTTCATATATATTCAATTACTAGAACTTTTTTAATTAGGAGCCGCTAATGAGGCCACACGTAGAACTTATTCAACAAAGCGATCTATGCTGGCATCCCGCTGAACTTCACGGGGGCACGGGAAGAGCAATGCAGAGAAATCTCTCTTATGATGAGGAAGATGGATCTTGTTCAACAAAAATAATTTTTGAAACCGCTTGGGATCGTCCTGGCGGATATCATGAAGCAGATACAGAATGGTTTGTGCTTGAGGGCAAAGTCAAAATGGGCAATGAGATATTTGGTCCAGGTATGTATTGGAGAGCTCCAGCTGGTCTAAGAGTTCCAGATATAAGTGTCGACAAAGGCACTGAGGTTCTCATATTCAGAGAATATGGTGATTGGGGCTTTTCTGTTTCTGAATCTGATAAAAGTGAATTCATCCCTGAAGGTGGAAACACTGCATCGGAAGAGCCAGGCAAATTAACCATTTGTGATTCAGCAAAAATGGACTGGATGGATAATATATATGAGGGAGATTCGCAGAGATTTCTTCAACTGAAAATTTTATATCATGACCCTTCACCTGAAGGAGAGAATGAGAAAGGTTTTATTACTCTTCTTGGGTGGGCACCTCCAGGATGGTCTGATAATAGACTCATACATCACCCTGTTTTTGAAGAAGCTTATACTTTGACTGGACACATGGAATATAACTTTGGGCGATTTACTCCGGGAACATATTTCTTCAGGCCTGCAAAAGTAAAGCATGGTCATTTTGTGACTGGAGAAGAGATGGGTTGTAGTTGGATATTTAGACTCGATGGTTCATTAATCAACTGGGTGACACTCAACTCGCAAGTCATTGTCAAAGGCGATGCTGTAAACTATGATCCTGAAACACAAGGTGCTGTTATCTCTGGCCTACCAGTGAGATCGAAGTCAACTGGACCTTGGGACTTAGACGGACAATAGAAATCACTATTTTTTGATCGCTTGATAAATAGATTTATACTCCATCATTCATAATATGAGTGGAATCATAGACATCGTTGTGAACCTTTATACTCCTCAAGAGGTTGAGCTTGGGCAGACTGGTCTTGATGAAGAGTTCAAGAAACAAGTCAGAATGCCAGAAAAAATGAGGTCTGGTGTAACAATTCCTGACTATATCAAAAAGATGGATCAAGCAGGCATAGAGCGGTCGCTTCTGATTGCTGTTCGAGCGGGCGACATCAGAGTACCAGAGTCTTTTGAAGTTCCTTATGAGAGTGTTCATAAAGTTTGCAGTGAATACCCTGACCGTTTCTCTGGCTTAGCAGGGATTGATCCATTTAGAGGAATGCAAGGGCTGAGGGACTTGGAAAATGCAGTAAATGAGATGGGGTTTGTGGGAGCTCATCTCTATCCTCACTGGTGTGAGCTGCCTCCTAATCACAGAAAATATTATCCCTACTATGCAAAATGCTCTGAGCTTGGAATACCGATTATGATGCAGGTGGGTCATAACCTTGTTTACTCTAGAAAGAGACGCTTACCAAGTGTTGGAAAACCAATATACTTAGATCAAGTCGCCATTGATTTTCCTGAATTAAAGTTGATTGGAATCCATATAGGCATTCCTTGGACAGAAGAAATGATATCGATGTGCTGGAAACATGAAAATGTCTTTACAGCTGGTGATGCCTACGCACCGAAATATTGGCCTGAATCATATGTTCACTATGCTAATTCTTATGGACAGAAAAAAGTTCTCTTCGGAACAGACTGGCCTGTGATTGACCCTGTCAGAGCAGTAGAAGAATTCAATCAACTAAATTTTAGAGAGTCAGCATCTCAAAGGATATTGAGAGAAAATGCTTTAGAAGTCTTTAATTTAAGCTGAGGGTTTGTTTCTGTGAGCATCGAACTGCCATCAACATACAAACATACAAATATCTCAGATGGGGTTCGGTCGGCCTGTTTGAAGAATCCTTCAAAAATTGCATACAAGCACGGCAAGAATACAAGAACATATAGTGAGCTAACACAAAGAATAGATTCAATTTCAAGCCTGATCTCTTCTTTTGGCATTCTTTCAAAATCCAATATAGCAATTGTTGCCTCTAATTCTATCGAGTATATGGAAATTGTATTGGCAGCCTCTCAATTGGGTCATCCCATCGCTACTGTCAATCCAAAATTGACAATAAAAGAGATTGTTTCAATATGTGAAGACGCCCAAGCAAGTTTGATCTTTGTTGATCAAAAAGTGTCTACATTGCTTGAAGGAATTCAGATTGATGGTGCTCAAAGGAAAATTAATATCGAGAATGAGTTAAGCAACTTAATTGACCATTCAAGTCAAATGGGTGGCCTTCCAGCCATTGATGAAAAAGAAACCTTCACGATACCTTATACTTCTGGAACAACAGGAAAGCCAAAGGGTGTTCTTGTGCCTCATCGATCAAGGGCGTTGACGTTATATGGAATGGCAGATGCTTATGGTTGTTTTTCTTCTGATGACCGCTTTCTTTCTATAGCGCCAATGTGCCATGGCGCTGGGATGATCTTCTCATTAGCGCCTATATTTTTTGGGGGTTACGCTGAAATTATGGATGACTTCAATCCTGAATTGGTAATGAAAACTATCGAAGAAGAAAACATTACAGGGTTCTTTGGCGTTCCAACCCATTTTTATGGGATGCTTGGCATAGATCAATCCATTCTCGACAGCTGCACTGGAAGCTCATTAAAAACGATCATATCAAACGCAGCCGCACTGCCACAATCGTTAAAAGAAAAGATAGTTGAACATTTTGGTGAGGGACTGCTTTATGAGTGCTATGGTTCAACAGAGGGTGGAATTATTTCAAACCTTAAGCCAGAAGATCAATTAAGAAAAAAGCAATGTGTAGGAGAGCCCTTTCCTTTTACAGAGATAAAAATATTAAATCATGATGGCAATGAATGTGGACCAAATGAGGTTGGGGAAGTTTTCACAAGCAGTCCATATATATTCAATGGCTACTGGCAAAAAGAAAAGGAAACTCAAGATGCTTTTGATGGAGAATGGCTAACAGTAGGTGACCTTGCAAAAAAAGATGAAGATGGGTTCCTATATATAGTCGATAGAAAAACAGACATGATTATTTCAGGTGGAATTAATATTTATCCAAGGGAAATTGAAGAAATACTTTTAGAGCATGCAGAGATCAATGATATTGCTATTGTTGGTGAGCCTGATGAAAAATGGGGAGAAATTATTAAAGCATTTATTGTTTTCAAAGAAGAGGAGCTATCGCTTGATGAGATTCAAGATTTTTGTAGTAATAAAATCGCGTCTATAAAAATACCAAAGATTATTGAAACAATTGATACATTACCAAGAAATGCCAATGGCAAAGTACTCAAAACCAAATTAAGAGGTACAAAAGCATGAGTCTGAAAAAAATCTCCATAGATTTCTACTTTGATTATAGTTGCCCTTGGACTTATCTTGGCTTCAAACGTTTAATTCAAACAGCAACCAGAACTGCATCGGACATCATCTGGAAGCCCATAAATCTTGAGATTATGAAAGAGATTCTTGATAAACCGAAAGCAAATACAACTGACTATCAAAAAAATTACAGAAAAAAAGACCTACAAGACTGGGCAAACTATTGCACAGTGGTCATAAATCAAATGGAAAATATTGATCATAGCATTTCAATGGCAGCATCCAGAGGTGTCGCTCATGCTGAAGATGAGGGTCTTATAAAAGAATATTCAGAGGAAGTTTTTAAAGCTTTTTTCAGTGATTCTAAGGATATTTCCGATAAAAAGGTCTTGCTAGAGATCTGTAAAAAAATTGGCTTGAATGGAAAAGTTGAAGATTATTTAGATGACCACTCACTGGATATTGTTATAGAAGAAAACTCTAAGGAACTTGCTCAACGAGGTGGGTATGGAAGCCCAACAATGTTTGTTGAGAACCAGATGTTCTTCGGCAATGATCGAATGAATCTGGTCGAGTTTGCGATTGGACAAGCAAGTGGAAGGGTCCTGGTGATTCCTGGGCAGCACAACACATAGTATTTTTGTGATACATTATTTGTATGACTACCCTTTCTAAATTCAACAGAAGAAACTTTTTAAAAGGCTCCGCATCTATGGGGCTTGCATTGAATTATTCTTCATCAGCACTTGCTGCTGATAGTCAGAGTCAATACCGTTCTTGGGAAGATGTCGCAAGAAAGAAGTGGACTTGGGATAAAGTGAGTCGATCCACACATGGCACCAACTGCACTGGTCAGTGTGCTTTCAATGTTTATGTAAAAAATGGTGTGGTGTGGAGAGAAGAGCAACAGGGTGAATACGGATCTTCTGGTGATGCCCCTGACTATGGGCCAAGAGGATGTCAAAAGGGCTTGAGTCATTCTCGTTATATGTATGGTAAACAGAGAATCCTTTATCCTCTAAAACGTGTCGGAGAGAGGGGTGAAGGAAAGTGGGAAAGGATCACATGGGAACAAGCCATGTTGGAGATTGCAGATAAATTTATAGATCACTCTGTGGAATATGGTCCGGAGGCAATCACATGTGGGCTTGGCACCCAAATGGTCATGAAAAGGGCTTCCTATGCCAGTATTATGAGATTTGCAAATATCACTGGGGTGCAGATGCCAGAGGCATTTGCAGGAGTCGGTGATTTATTCTCTGGAGCTCAAATTACTCTTGGGCATGTCACGCTTGGTAACACAATGGCTGAGATTTATAAATCCAAGTGTTGCTTGATTTGGTTCTGTAATCCAGCAGTCACAAGAATTCCTGATGCTCACTTTTTCTGGGAAGCAAAATATAATGGAACTGAAGTAATCTCAATTTCACCAGATTTTAATGCAACAGCAATGCATGCTAGTAAATGGCTTAATCCAAAACCTGGAAGTGATATTGCTCTCGCAATGGCAATGATTGAAACCATCATAAGTGACAAGAGTTATGATGAGGATTACATGAGGGAGCAATCGGATCTCCCATTTTTGGTAAGGAAGGACAACTTAAAATATCTAAGAGAGACAGATCTACCTCAAGCTTCGGCTGATGCCAAAGATAATCGTTTTTATTTTTGGGATGAAAAGAATGATCAATTAACTGAAGCACCTGGCACCGGCACACCTCCTGTACCGCCTCCAGGCACACCTGCACACCTGATACCGCCTATGCCTTCGATCGATCTTCAGGGGCTAAAACCAGCGATTGAGGGTTCTTGGACCATTGAAACAAAAGATGGTCCGGTAGAGGTCACGACTGTTTTCGAACTCGTGAAACAAAGGTCATCGGAACACACTCCTGAATATGCTGAAGAAATAACTGGTATAAGCGCTAAAGTAATTAGAGATGTAGCAAGAAAATTTGCTAGCTCAAAACCTGGAATGATCTATGCGGGTTATCGCGCCTCGAAATATCTGCATGGAGATTTACTGCAAAGAGCATTGTTTTTACTTCTTTGTATCACTGGTAATACTGGCAAAGAGGGTGGTGGGCTTACCATCACAAACCTTGCAAAAGACGAAAGCGCCCTTTTCCCATTTGCTCTCAAAAATCCAATTGCAGCCTTCCGTGTAGCCACGCTCTCAAGGTGGGACTATGTTCACGCAAACATGAAAGAATTCAATGAGGAAATGTATGGAAAAGAATTGGCTGAAGAGTACGATCATCATTTCAAAGAATCTGTGAAAAACGGATGGTTTCCAGACTATTCAAAGAAACCTTGGAAGATGGGACTCTTTTCAGGAACCAATGCTGCCAGTTGGAGGTCTTCCGGAAAAAGATGGAGAGAGAATGCTTTCAGCAAGCTCGAAACCATTGCGACTTTTGCTACTGATATGGGTGCTACTGCAATGTATTCTGATTATGTATTGCCAATCTCCCATCACTATGAAAGACATGACTTTCATCTAGAGCCAAGAACCCCATATATGCAGGTCATAGATAAAGCAGTCGAGCCTCTGGGAGAGTGTGTAGATGACTGGACTGCATACAAAAGACTGGCCGAAGCAATCTCCATTCGAGCAAAAGAAAGAAACATAAGCCCTATTCCTGATAATGTTGTGGGCGTTCCTTTTGCGAGAGATATGACGAAATATCACGATGACTTCACCGATGAAGGAAAAATTAAGTCTGTGAAGGATGTTATTCAATTCCTTTTGGACAACACCACAGGCATCCAAAACGTTAAATATGAGGAACTTGCGGCAAAAGGCTTTTTGAGGAATAAAGGGTCTGAAACCACACTCCATTCAAAAGAGTCTCCCTTTTTCTCAGAGATTTACGACAATGTTAGAGAAAAGACTGGCTATAAGACCTTGACTCACAGGCAACAGTTTTATATTGACCATGATTGGTTTGTTAAATTCGATGAAGCATTGCCTGGACATAAAGATGCACTAATCAATGAAGGCTATCCCATGAAAATGCTGATGGGTCATGCTAGGCACGGTATCCACAGCATGTGGCGTGATGATAGCTTCCTTCTCAGCCTACAAAGAGGAGAGCCTGATGTCTATGTCAATCCAGAAGATGCAAATTCTAAGGGTGTTGAGGATGGCGAGTTGATTCGAGTGTTCAGCAAATCAGGATCATTTATTGCTCAAGCACATGTAACATCTGCGATGGGGCCTAATATGCTCTATATGTATCACGGGTGGGACCCAATGATGTTCAGAGGTCGTGAGAATTTTGGTGCAGTTGTTCAAACAGGAGGGCTTATAAAGCCCACGTCTCTAGTTGGAGACTATGAGCATTTGGGATGGAAACCCTTTGCGTATGAACCCAATCATACCTTTCATGACTTCACATGTGATTTTGAAAAATATTCAGAAGCCTAAATTTAGAATACATCCTCTCTTGGGACTGGCTCAAGAAACATAAATATAATTGCTGCAAGAATGATTGGTATTATCCCAACGTATGTGTAACCCATATTCCAGCCAAAAGCAGTCGCTGCATAAGTAATGGCAAGAGGTCCTAATCCAAAACCTAGATTGATTGCAAGTGTTCCAGAAAAACTTGCTGCAGTCGCCCTGAGTTCTGCTGGAAAATTCTCTGCAATAAAAGTTGCCATGACAGCATAAGCGCCATAGAAAAATAGTGTCATAAGCCCGTATACAATCAACACTTGGGTCCATCCCTGTGCCCACCAGATCAACATGATAAAGGCGAGACTTCCAGAAAGTGCCCAAAGGATGATTGTATTTCTTCTAATTAGGAAAAACTCACCGACAATTGCAGCAGCGATGTATCCAAAAGCGCCTATCCCGTATGAGTAGCCAACGATTTTGATTGCATCCACTATATTCCAGCCTCTTGCTTGGGTGAAATACAAGACCAACATCAATGTGCTGCCATATGCAAATGCATAAAGAAATTGGCCTGTAAAGAGAAGCAGTGATTTTCTCCTCCACTTTTTCTGAAATAGAACCATAGTGCTTACGGACGGCTCATCTTGTGCTTTTGAGGCTTGTGATTTTAGCCAAGCTTCAGATTCAGGAAGATACTTGTATATTATCCAACCATATGGAAGGAAAAGCAGAGCCAGTAAAAAAGTATATCGCCAATTGATTCCCAGTTGCTCAATCATGAATGCCACCAAAACTGATGCAAAGAACCAGCCTAAGGGAAACCCAATCTGGAGTATGCCTGTGAATAGACCTCTATATCTAGGCGGAGATGACTCAGTTACTGTAGTCAATGTAATTGGCGATTGAGCCCCAGCAGCAGTAAAGCCCAATGTTCTCGCAATCAGTACAGAAATTGTATTTGGAGCAATGGCTAAAAAAGCAACAAAAATGGGAGTCAGGAAGGTTGACCATAAAAGGGACTTTCTTCTTCCGATTCTATCCGTGAGAACACCGACTTGTGTGCAGAGAATTCCCGATATAAAAAATGTTATTGCCACATACCAGCCCACATCAGTTAATGACCATCCAAATTCATTTTGGAATTTTTCACTGACCAATATGAAAATTGAGTGATCCAGATTTGCAAAAGTTACTCCAATTAAACAAATGAAGAAAATCTTATAGGAGTTAAAAGGGATATCCTTGAAAGATATTTCACTGGATGTTGTATTCATATTCTCGTTCTCTGACATGCTCTCCCCTTTGATTTAATTTGTAAATAATCAATATACTGTAATATGTTATTGATTGAATGGATTTTTTTAAATTTGAGTTTTTACAAAAGGTGAAACAATGACTCTCCAATATTCAGCTGTCGGAATACAAAACGAATCACATATGGCTACCAGCATAGATGATTACTGGAAGGATCTGGAAAGGCTCCAGACCAGCATCGCTTATTCTGTGTGGAATTGTAGCTTGGATTTGCCTGTTCAACTTGTCTCAGTCTCTGAAGGTGGAATTGGAGGCTGGTGCCTTGGTGGAGGCGAAGAACACCTCCGTATATATAATGAGGTTGTGCCTGAAATACCAGGAAAGGAAACAGAGTTTCTTGGCGAAATATGTAAGCAATTCAATATATTCTTAATTGCTCAAATGGTTGCCAAAGTTCCAGATCTTATGCCTGATAGGATCTTTAATGTGGCGTTCATCATAGATCCAAATGGAGAACTAATTATCAAAAAGAAACCAACACGGCTCCGAGTGATATTTGGGATGTTTATCTTGAGAAATATGGTGATGATCCAGAGAAACTTCATGATGCTTTATATCCTGTCGCAAAAACTGAAATTGGCAATATTGGAACCTTAATCTGTGCAGAGGGAAGTTATCCTGAAGCGGCCAGAGGACTGGCTATGAATGGAGCTGAAATAATATATAGATCTCAGTATCCGGAGCCATGGATGGGAAACAATATGAATCAAATACAGAATCAATCTCATGCGATATTTAATACTTGTTATGTGCTTGCTCCAAATATTGGTGGAATCTACATGCCTGGCGGAGAAGACTTCAAATTCAGTAATGGCAAAAGCCAGATTATTGACTACAGAGGCCAGATCATTTCTGAATACCTTAGTGGTGGAGAAGCGCTCGTTAGTGCAATTATAAATATTGATGGATTGAGAGACTTTAGGCTGAGAGGACAGTGGCAAAACTTAGCGAAAGATATGAGAGTTGAGGAATACAAAGTCATCTATGATGCAATGATGGCAAAAGGCGGCATATATCCAAAAAATTTATGTATGGATGAACCTCCATTTACTGAAGAAGATCAGGTTGAGCTGGTTAAGCACCAGGTTAATAAGATGGTAAAACTTGGTATATATACCGCTCCTAAAAATTGGGAGCCATATAAAATCAAGGAGTCCGTCGCAGAGCGAATTAAGAAAACTGAAGCTGGGTCATAGAAAATGATTTGGCGTTTTTTTATCAATCCAATCATGATCTTTATTTTAAGATCGCCCTTCCATTTCTTTGTGAGTCATAGTGTTTTGGTTCTATATGTCACTGGTGCGAAAACAGGGAAAAAATACTTCATCCCGGTAAGTTTCTTTGAGCACCGTAAAGGGTTGCTGACATGCGTCACCGATAAACCAAATATTTGGTGGAGAAACCTAACCAGTATTGATGAAATAAAAATTCTATTTAAAGGCAAAGAAATCCAATCAAAAATTAATGCTGAGCCTGATGATTTGGATTATATCTATCCAAAGCTTCATGCCCTTTTTGAGCACAGTCGTATCGATGGTTTTTTTGGAGGTGTTGGCTATAAGAATGGAAAGCCCATTCAGAAAGATGTGATAGAGGCAACAAAAAGAATGGTCTTAATAGAGCTAGATTTCACTGAATCTTAAATCTACCGCCTCTTTTCTTGGAACATTGTCTTGATCAAGCTCATGAGGATGCATAAATCTATTTCCAATTTTTTTTGGATTCTTTGAGAAGGAAAGTTCAATTGCTTTTGGATCGCCCTCATCGTCTAAACGATTATTATTTGGATGAATATGAATCAGCTCGAGTTTTATTTCGGTTAAAAATTTTTCAATTTTCTCTTTGTTTTTTGAGACTAAATGGAATTCAATTACCAAGCCTGACAAACGATCACTGCATGCAACGATCTCGTCTAGAATTTGGTACTCATATCCCTCAATATCAACTTTTAGAAATATTGGTGCATCATCAAGTCTTTCCATGGCCTGATTCAAATTCGTATCACAGCCTGGTGCGGTGCCAATTTTTTCCAAGAATAAAGTGGCATGACTTTTAAAAAATTCTTTGAACTCCAAATATAGCTTTATGGCTTTAAAAGGAGCGGTGAACCTCCCTATAAGGATTGATAAAAGTCTTTTGAAAAAATGCTTAATCCAGTAACTGGTACCTATTGAGTAATCATAGGCATGTACCTTCACTCTCTTCTTCTCTATAAAATCTTCTTCGAAGCTCCAATTTCTTCCGATTCCTAGAGCGAGAAGTGAGGATGATTCTTGAATAGATTTTGGATCAACAAGATAACCGCCATCATGATCACCCCCTAGCCTGATCAGTTCAAATGTACCAGCTGGTTTAAATCTTTTTGGTAGCATTTATTTTTTTGACTTTTCTGTATAGATTCCAGATTTAATAAGCTTCTTGATTGAATCATTGAAGACATTTCCTGCATCGTCATGATTCATAGGCGGAAGATTGCTTGGCCATATAGGCCTGTCATAGAGCTTCTTAAAAATTTCAGTTTTAAGATATGGAATCCAGTTTTGAAATCTTGCGTTTTGTCGGTAGTGTCTCAAAGCTTCGATGTTTATCTCACTGGCAGTGTACGCATCACCAACAGTATCTGTTTGAGAAAGTATTGTTCCTTTGTAATCAATTATCGAAGACCTACCGCCCAAGGCACCATCAATTATTGTTGGATCGCCGCCACTTTCCGATGGCATTATCAATGATCCTGTATTTGGCGCTATCATATAAGCAGTGTTGTCTATCGCTCTTGATCGATTCTGAACCTCAAAAATTTCTCTCGATACCCAAGGCTCAGGCAAAGATGCACGGTAAAGAATTTCTGCACCATTCAAAGCGAATGCTCTGAATGACTCTGGAAAAGAGCCCTCAACTCCAACAGTGCCTGCAATATTTCCTATTGGTGTTTTTGCAACTGGGAAAAAAGCTTCGATTGAGTCGCCATGCTGCTCAACCCATTGGTCATAAACATCATGAGGCGTTGTTGAGTGTTCAACGAATACAACAATGTTCTTATGATGCTTGTATATGACATCACCGTTTTCATCAATAATAAATATTGTATTGAAAAATCTATCTTTATATTCCGGAAGCTTTTCCTTGAGTTGGCCAATGATATAGGTGCCTTTCTCTTTTGCTAGCTTGCCTAGAAAGTCTGTTTCAGGGCCAGGGATTTCTGCTGCCATTGTTTTTGCATATTCTGCCTGATTCATATCCAATATCTCATCCACAAAACCTTGAATTGCACCTTCTCCTAATGCAATTAATCGAACAGGTAATTCCAGTGAGCACATATGTGTAACCATCTCAATCATATTCCCAATATGATCAAGATTAACCTGAACCTCATTCCTGGTTTTTACATGCTTTACCTTGGTTTGTAAGGCTACTGCTAAATATGGATCAATCATTAGTATTTCCTAGATGTAGTCTTTTAGGTCTATATTTTCTTCATTTGGAATTACAGGCTTTACTAAATCATCCGCATAATCCATATCTTTGGTTGCATCAATACCTATTCTGGCTGATGTGCCATCAGGAAGTGCTGCTCTATCAACTTCCCACGTTACAAAATTGGGAAAAGTATATAACTTCTCAGCTCTACCCATTCTCGTCCATGTAGCCCACTCAACATCATCCATATCATTAGGGTCGACATCATCATCTACAATGATGATTCGTTTTGCCATCCAGGCAAGATTAAAAAAGCCCATGTTCATTTCAAAAAGTTCTTTTATCATTTGCCCTGGTTCATCGTCATTTTTCTTTTTGATGGCAATAGCCAGATGCATCAATGGACCAATTTTTGTATCAAAATGAACAGCAATGTCTGTCACATTTGGGTAACCTTGTCTGATTTTCTGCTCTAGTCCTTTTGAGATACCGTAGACAGTAAGATAGCCAAGATTGTTGTGCTCTTTTGCCCTTCCCGCCATCAATGTATAAAACATTGCGTCATTTCTTTGAAGCATGCTTGTTACTTTACACATAGGGGCATGCTCGGTACCGTACTGAGCACCAAACTCACCTAGGGTGTTCTCGACCATATTGTCGAGATCAACAATGGTCTCAAATGCCATCTCACAATCTGCAGGAATTGGAAGGCCGGAATCTGGTCCGGCTATGACTTCAATGGCCTCGCCATTAATACCACCTGCAACATCTAACTCTGAAATCTCATCTGGAGATTTAGATGCTGCAGCCATCAGTAAGGCTGGTGGCGCCCCCAGTACCATAGCGACTCTCATCTCTTTATTGTTTTCTTTATGCCAAGCATAAGCTTTTCTCAGATCACTCAAACCACTTGCGTTGATTAATAAATTTTCCTTATCAATTATTAAACATCGGTAAAATCCAACATTTATCTCACCATTCGGTTTTTTAAATATTCCAACTGCAGCTGTTAAAAAGGGCCCTGTGTCGAGCTCAAAAAAAGTTGGGGCAGGAAGCTTAGTTAAATCAATGTCATTTCCTTTGAGTATCCTTTCAGTTACATGGCCTTCTTCAATGGTTTTGTATGGTATTGGATTTGCAATACCAGACATGACCTTTTGCCCAGCTTGCTCATAGGTGAAATCTTCACTGCCATCTTCATTAAAGATGAGTCCATAACGACCCATCGAAGTGAATAAACCGCCCACTGCTTTATAGTTGGAATTCTGTACATTTTCGAAAATGAAAGCCTTGGACTCGTCTTCAAGAGTCTTCATTAGTGCTGCCATTTCATACTTTGGGTTAACCGAGTTTGTAAGCCTAACAAGCTTGTCTTGTGACTCGAGTAATTCAATAACCTCTCTGAAGGATCTATGCATATCTGAAATTAAAAAATTTTAACTACATTAGCATTCGATTTGAAAATAATCTAATCACTTCGACTGTTTAATATAAGTCCAATAATTGATATTCTTATTGATAGTCATATTCAGGAGGGGAAATGAAAACAAAAGCAGCAATTGCAGTTAAAGCCGGTGAAGATCTTGTCATTGAAGAATTGGATTTAGATGGCCCAGGTGATAATGAAGTATTGGTAGAGATCAAAGCAACTGGTGTGTGTCACACAGATGCATTTACATTATCTGGCGATGATCCAGAAGGTATCTTTCCTTCAGTGCTTGGACATGAAGGCGCTGGTATAGTAATGGAAGTAGGCAAAAATGTGACTTCTGTAAAGCCTGGAGATCATGTTATACCTCTATATACACCTGAATGCAGAGACTGTAATTTTTGTTTGAATCCAAAAACAAACCTTTGCCAATCAATTAGAGAAACACAAGGACAGGGTCTGATGCCGGATGGAACGTCAAGATTTTCTCTGAATGGTGATCCTATATACCACTATATGGGTTGCTCTACATTCTCAAATTATTCAGTCATGCCTGAGATTGCAGTTGCGAAGGTGAGACAAGACGCACCGTTTGACAAAATTTGCTACATAGGTTGCGGTGTAACAACAGGCATCGGTGCTGTGGTTTATGATGCAAAAGTTGAGCCAGGCTCTAATGTCGTAGTATTTGGATTAGGTGGTATTGGCCTGAATGTTATCCAAGGAGCAAAAATGGTTGGTGCAAATAAAATAGTTGGAATCGATATTAACGAATCGAAAGTACCTTTAGCGACAAAATTTGGAATGACTGACTTTATAAACCCAACAAAAATAGATGATGTAGTGGAAGCTATAATTGATCTCACAGGTGGTGGTGCCGATTATTCATTTGAGTGCATTGGTAATGTGGACACAATGAGACAAGCTCTTGAGTGTTGTCATAAAGGATGGGGTGAATCTGTAATCATTGGTGTTGCGGGTGCAGGTCAGGAAATATCGACAAGACCATTTCAATTAGTGACTGGACGAGTATGGAGAGGATCTGCTTTTGGTGGAGCAAGAGGTCGAACAGATGTACCAAAAATTGTTGATTGGTATATGGATGGAAAGATTAATATAGATGATATGATCACACATACAATGCCCCTTGAAGAAATCAATGAAGCATTTCATCTAATGCACAAAGGTGAGTCAATAAGGTCAGTCGTATTATATTAATATTATGTCCTGATATTATTGCCATATATATCAGAATCTTATAGATATATCTCTTCGATTAAATCATATAGCATACATAAATTACGAAAATAAGAGATCAGATATTCTGTTATATCTTCCAGGGACTATCAAAGGACATTTGTTATTAATTTCATCCTGTACACAGCGAAGTGAATCCCTTAGTTTATTGATTTGTTCATGCTCAAGTTTTCCATCACTATGAGGAATATAACTTTCCCTAATACCTAGTAACTGGTAATAGTGCTTTCTTGGTATTGCAACTTCATCACAAATATTTGCAAAGCTTTTTCTGATAGCTTCTGGGTATAGATTCCAATCAAAAGATGAGGAAATCTTTATAAAGGATTTTCTTAGGTTTGTTATCGGTTTCTTAGTTACTGGGTTGTAAAAAATATAGTCGTTATTAAATGATTTAGCTTCTGAATTTAGATACTGATTTGTATGCTCTAAAATGGACTGTATGTCATCTGTAATTGGCACTATCTGAATGAAGCTTTTTCTTCTATTAATATTTATATGACTATTTTCAATAATTTGATCCTTTTTTAAATTTAATATGTCAGTCTTTTTTAACCCTGTGATGGTCATCAAATAAATAATATTCCTCGTAATTGGGTTTAAACTGTATTCGCTCATAGGGTCGCATAGATTGTATAGATATTCTGAATACTCACTCTCTAGATCTAACTGTTTTTTAGATGTTTTTTGATTGCCTATGAAAAGCGAATCTTTCAATTCACTTACAGGATTATTTTGTAAATGATAAAAACCAGTTGCTGTTGCATATTTGAATATTTTAGATAATAGCATCAATGCATTCTTAGATGCTGCTGGTGTGTGCTTATTGTTCCTAAACCATGATTCTAATTTCTCTACAGTAATATTTTCGATTTTGTCTTCATGAAATGCCTTAAGTTTTGTTGCTATCAAGTATTTAGAATTGTGGTCAGAGTGTTGATCAGAATGTTCGCCTGATAATTTTTTACTGGAGATATATTCATTTGCAAGATCAATAAACTTTATAGAACCATAAAATTGGTCTCTTTTTGTTTTTTTTAGAAGGTTAGGATCAATGCCTTTATTTAAGAGATCAATTGATTGAATATGTAAATCAATTGCCACTGGGAATGGGAGTTTATTTTTTGAACCATGAGTTATAGTTCTAGGTTTGCCGCCGCCTTTAATTCGTGCGTAGGTTACAAAACTTATCCTACCTGAAGGGTTTACCTTAATTCTAAAACCTTTGTAATCCTCAATTGATATAAAATAGGCCTTATCCTTAATCTTTAGTGTATCGAGGAACTCTGGAGTAACCTTATTACTATTTATTATCATATAGCATACATATTGACATTTAAATACTTCATTATCTCTATATATACGATTTTATAATATAAGAACTGATTTACAAAATATTATGTTCTATAAGAAATGATCTCCGCCATTTGGGCTAATCGTTTGTCCTACAAAATGATCGCCGTCGTCTGAAGCTAAAAACACATATGCAGGCACTATTTCCTCTATGTTTGCAATTGTTCCTTTAGGTATGGACGCTTTGATGCCATCTAGAATCTCAGTCGGTACTTCTGATAGCATCCTTGTCATCGTAGCGCCAGGTGCTACACAGTTTGCTCTTATATTCATTTTTCCAATTTCAAGAGAGAGTGATCTGGTAAATGATATGATTGCACCTTTGGCTGCTGTGTAATGTGAAAAACCTGGACTGCCTTTGTATGCTAATTGCGATGCTGTATTAATTATTCTGCCATATTCTTGTTCATACATTACCTTCAAACATTCTCTTGTCGCATAGAAGGTTCCATTAAGATGGATTGAAATTAATTCATCCCACATCTCATCTGTCATTTCATGTATTGGGGCACTGGTAGCGATACCAGCATTATTAACAAGGATATCAATTCTCTTATATTGATCAGTTACAGATTGAACCATTTTTGAAACTTCTGCTGAATTAGAAACGTCTGCTTTTAAAATAGTCGATGAATCTGAATATTTAGAAATCTCGCTTAAAACACTTTGTGCGTTTTCTTCTTCCTCTTCATTTGGATAGTTTATAACTACCTTGGCGCCTTCTTTTGCAAATGCAGCTGCTATTCCTGCCCCGATTCCTGTCGAGGCTCCTGTAATTAATGCAACTCTACTTTCTAATTTAATGAATGGTCCTTAATCTAATTTCATTTAATATGATTACAGATCATAATATCGTTTTAAATCATTTTTATGTCCAGGACAAAAACTTTATCGTCAGACTTCTATCACTCGTCATCTGTTTTCAATCAGGAGACTGAAAGCATATTTAAAAACGAGTGGCTCTGGGTCGGAAGATCAGATCAATTAACAACCTCTGGATCATATATAACCACCGATTTAATCAACTATCCAATTATCGTCGTCAGAGATAACTCGGGTAATCTAAAGGCTTTTCATAATGTCTGCAGGCATAGAGCGGCCAAAGTGATTTCAAATAAAGAGGGTGTCTGCAAGCACATGATATGTCCCTATCATGGTTGGAAGTACGATCTCAATGGAAAGCTAATGGACACGCCAAAATTTTATGCGAATGATGATTTTGAAAAAGACAGACATTCTCTCTTCGAAATATCGGTAGCCGAACGTTTTGGCCTAATTTTTATAAACCTTAATAAGGAATCCAAACCTCTAGATAAATGGTTTGGTGGCTTTGAAAAAATTGTTAGTAATTATTTTACTGACAACTTGATTCTCCATAATGAGCTCAGGTTTGATGTTCATGCAAACTGGAAAACATATGTTGATAATTATCAAGAAGGTTATCACATCCCCCTGGTCCATCCTCAGCTCAATCGTGATGTAGTTTGGCAAGAATATAAGTTAGAGAATATGAATGAATATAGTGTTCACTCTGTGCCAGATCGAGCTAATAGCAATCAACCTGGAAGCTTTGGCTGGCACTTTCCAAATTTTATTTTCAATATCTATGGAAGAGGCATTGTTTTCCAAAGAATTGAGCCTCTCAAACCCAAATGGTGTAGGGTCGTCTATAATCTATTTCGCCCATCTGATGTCGACGCGGAGGATTTTGAAAATAAAGAGGGAAAATATCAATTAGAGGTCAGCCTGGAAGATCAAAAGCTGATTCCAGAAATACAGCAAAATCTTCAAGCAGGCATATATAATGAAGGACCGCTAAGTAAAAAATATGAAACAGGGGTCGCGTATTTTCATGACCTCTATTTAACAAAACTTAATTTGGAGAATAAGAAATGATACTAGTCACAGGCGCTACAGGGAAAACTGGCTCTGCTACAGCAAAATCTCTCAGTGATATGGGAGAAAAATTTAGAGTGTTGATAAGAAACGAGGCAAAGAAACAAGAACTAGAATCTCTAGGCGCTGAAGTAATCATTGGATCAATTGAAAATGTTGAGGCAGTTGAACAATCAATGGATGGAATTGATACGGTACTGATATTGCTTCCAAATTCAGAGGGTCAACTCAAATTAGAAAAACAACTCGTCGACTCTGCTAAACAATCGGGCGCTAAGAAAATTGTAAAAATGTCTTCGATTGAAGCAACACCCGATGCAACGAGTCCTATTCCAAAATTACATCTTGAGTCAGAGGAATATATTAAGCAGTCCGGTTTGAGCTGGACCATGGTTAAACCCAATTTCTACATGCAAAACTTACTTGCATCAGCTGGAACAATAAAAGATCAGGGGAAAATCTTTCTGCCGATGGGTGAAGGTAAGACCGGAATGATAGACACGACTGATGTAGGAAAAGTTCTAGCTAAAGTTCTTTCTGAAGATGGGCATGAATCGATGAACCACGAAATAACTGGACCTGAGATCTTATCTTTTTATGAGGTTGCTGAAATCTTTAGCCAAGTTCTTGGCACAGAAGTAGATTATGTAGACGTTCCCTTGGCCGCATATAAAGAAACGCTGGGTCAGTTTTTAACAAATCAATGGCATCTGGATGCAGTCATTGATCTATTTAAAGGTATTGCTGAAGGTGGTATTGAGGAAAAAACAGACACATTCAATGCTCTTATGGGAGATGCGCCGAAGTCACTTGCTCAATTTGTAACAGAAAACTCATTCATCTTTAAAGCCTGACTATTGTTCCTTCCAGCCTTTTTTGACAATTAGAAGTGAGCATGCAATCGAAGGTATGCCAAGCAATGCTGAATAAATAAAGAGGGTGGACCAACCACTGCTCTCGATGATTTGTCCAGAGAATCCGCTGAGTGTAATTCCGGGCAAAAACATAACGGATGTAAAGAGAGCATATTGACTGGCAGTGAAATATCTACTTGTCAGGCTTGATAAGAATGCTATGAAAACTGTACCCGAGAATCCCAATGCAAAGTTATCTGCACTTATTGTTAAAACCAAAGCAGGTAGGCTGGGGCCTGCATTATTTAAAAATAAGAAAAACAGGTTGGTGACCGTCAATAAGATGCTGCTAATAATCAGTAACTTACTAATTCCAAAACGAGCCACACTCAGTCCGCCGATGAATGCGCCAATGATGGTTATGGTAAACCCAAAAACTTTTGTCACTGTTGCAATCTCAGAAAGATTAAACCCAAGATCTGCATAGAATGGATTTGCAGCAATCCCGATGATTAAGTCACTGACTCGATATATTGCTATAAACATAAGAAGAAAGAGAGACCAATAACCGTTCCTTTTAAAAAATTCAGCGAAGGGTTCTATTAGAGTCTTTTTCAACCATCCAGAATTATTCTTTTTCTCGAAGGGTTTTGTTGATTCTGGAATCATGATTACTGTCATGATGCCAACCAACATGAACATAGACATGATCTGATACGTTAATTTCCAATCATAAAAACTGGCGAGATATAAAGCTCCAGCGCCAGAGGTCAATGCTGAGATTCTATATCCAAGTTGATAACTAGCACCCAGAACTGCTTGAAATTTACTTTCAGCTATCTCAATTCTATATGCATCAATTGCAACATCCTGGGATGCCGATGCAAATGCGACGATTATAGACATATATGCCAAAAAAATAAGATCACTCTCTGGCTGCAGAAAGGACATATAAATCAGTCCAACCAGGATGATTGCTTGTGTAAGAAGCATCCACGATCTTCTTTGCCCGATTAAGCTTGTAAGCCCAGGCAATCTTAATCGATCAAGCATGGGGGCCCATAAAAACTTAATGGCATAAATAATCCCAACCCATCCAAACATTGTAATCTCAGAAATGCTTACCTCTGCAGAAGCAAGCCAAAGCGTCAGTGTTGCAAACAAAAGTGGGTGGGGCAGGCCTGCTGAAAATCCTAAAAAAACCATTCTGATAGACTCAGAACTGGTATAGATACCCAACCCTTTTTCACTGTATTCTGAGAGCGCTCTATTCATAATCAATAATCAATGGAGCATGATCTGAAAACCTTTCCTTTTTATAAATTGAAGATCTAAGCGGTGCTTTAGGAAAAAACTTATTGTAAAACTGATAGTCAATCCTCCAGCCTACATTGTTATTATAGGCATTCCCCCTGTTAGACCACCAAGTATATTCTTCTGGCTTGGTGTTTATTGACCTGAATGCATCTGTGCATCCATGCTCGTCAATAATTTTATCCAGCCAAGCCCTTTCTTCAGGCAAGCATCCAGAGTTCTTTTGGTTTGATTTCCAGTTCTTAATGTCAATCTCTTTGTGAACGATATTAATATCGCCGCAAAATATAAATGCAGTTTTTGATTGATTATATTGAGCTATTTTCTTTTCAAAGAAATCTAAAAAGCGATATTTAGCCTCTTGTCTTATGTCGCCTGAAGACCCTGATGGAAAATATGCTGAGGCAATTTTAAATTCCTTGAGCGAGCACTCAATATAGCGGCCTTCCTGGTCAAACTCTTCTGATTCCATTGTATCAATAAGACTTTCTGGCTTTTCCTTTGTAAAGATAGCAACGCCGCTATAGCCCTTCTTAACCGCTTGATTGTGAAAACAGTGGTAGCCATTTGGCCAATACTCATCCCCTTGGATATCATCTAATTGGGCCCTGACCTCTTGAAGACAAACAATATCGGCATTTTCTTCGCTGAGCCAATTAAACAGGCCTTTTTTATTTGCTGCTCTGATGCCGTTGACATTTAAGGTAATAATCTTTATCTCTTTTTCTCCAACTTGAATGCTTATCTTCATTATCGGGTCATTCTGTGAGATGCTTAGCAGAATACAAGTCTTAGTTTAACGTTAATGGAAAACTACAAACAGAACTTTATACAACTGGCGATTCAAATTGGCGCTCTCAAATTTGGAGAGTTTGAGCTTAAATCTGGAAGAGTCAGTCCATATTTTTTTAATATGGGTCTTTTCTCAACAGGCAAAGCCTTAAAAAATATCGGTGACTTTTATGCTGCTGCCCTAGAGGGGAGCAATATCGAATACGACATGCTTTTTGGTCCTGCTTATAAAGGGATTCCTCTTGTATCAGTCTTAAGTTCGAGTCTCTTTGTCAACCATGAAAAGAATGTTCCCTTTGTCTACAACCGAAAAGAGAAAAAAGATCACGGGGAGGGCGGACAGATAGTTGGCCCCTCATTGTCTGGCAAAGTGGTCATCGTTGATGATGTAATCACTGCTGGGACCGCCATCAAAGAGGCTTCAAAGATGATCACTCAAGCGAGTGCTGAAATCTCAGGAATACTCATAGCGCTTGATAGACAAGAAAAAGGTGGGGGAGATTTATCAGCGGTTGAAGAGGTTTCTAAAGAGCTTGGTGTGCCGGTGATTTCCATTGTCAACTTGGATCAGATTCTCACATTTGTAAAAAATAGCCCCAGTGAACTTGAGGCTTTTGTTGAAAAAATAGAGACCTATAGAGAAAAATACGGCGCTTGATTTATATCAACCCTCGCCGGTATGTCCAAATCCGCCTTCTCCGCGATCTGATTCTTCAAAGGACTCCACCAAATTAAAGTTGACCTGTTGAATTGGCAGAAAAACCATTTGAGCCAATCGCATACCAGGCTCAATCACACAACTTTCTTTTCCTCTGTTCCAGCATGAAATAAAAACTTGTCCCTGGTAGTCAGAGTCAATCAAGCCGACTAAATTTCCTAAAACAAGGCCCTTCTTGTGGCCAAGCCCAGAACGGGGCAGCAAAACAGCTGCCAGAGACGGATCTCTTATATAGACTGCAATACCGCTTGGAATGAGCTCGGTATCGCCAGGCTGGATCGTCAAGGGTTCATCTAAGCATGCAAGTAAATCTATCCCAGCGGAGCCTGATGTTTGGTAATCTGGCATATCAAAAGTATCGCCGATTCTTTTGTCCAGAACCTTTAGATCAATAATTTTTCTATTAGGACTATCTTGCATAACATTAGTTTAATTCTTTTTAAGAATATGTGTTACCAAAGTGATATTAAAATTGTCTATAAATACTTGCTAACTGTCTGTGCTATTGGTATAAAAGCCGTCCTGAATTAAAAATAAATCAGTACCTAAGAGGTGAAACAAAAATGGCAAGAGTGTGTCAAGTAACGGGCAAAAAAACAAAAAGTGGGAATAATGTCTCCCATGCCCATAATAAGACGAGAAGAAAGTTTCTGCCGAACCTTCATACGCACAGAATCTGGGTAGAGAGCCAAAACAGATTCATAAAGCTACGTTTGTCTAAAAAAGGCCTAAGAACCATCGATAAGCATGGCATCGATCATGTACTTGAAAACCTCAAGGATTTTGGAGAGAGGGCGTAATGAGAGAAAAAATTAAGCTGGTCTCATCTGCAAAAACGGGTCATTACTACACGACCACGAAAAATAAAAAAGAACACCCAGATAAAATGGAAACAAAGAAGTTTGATCCTAAAATCAGGAAGCATGTCCTCTACAAAGAAGCAAAAATCAAATAACATTCTTCTTCAACATAATCTAAAAAATGCCTGAGTTACCCGAAGTTGAGGTCACTAAGAAGGCATTGGAATCTGCTTTAAAAAAAACCTCGATCACTGGGGTGAATATCAGAAATAAAAAGCTTCGGTGGCCAGTCGAAGAAAAAAAGATTCGCAACATCATTCATTCTGATATCAAGAAAATATACAGAAGAGGAAAATACATCCTAATTTCTTGCGAAAACGGTGCCTTAATTCTTCATCTTGGGATGTCTGGAAGCATTGGGATCTTCGATAAAAATTCAAAATACCACAAACATGATCATGTTGAATTCATTCTTAAGAATAAAAAAGTGGTTCGCTTAAACGACCCCAGACGATTCGGCTGTGCTGTATGGACAAATGAGCGCCCTGAAGAACATAAACTGATAAAGAGTCTTGGCATTGAACCCCTTGATGAAAAAGCTCTTGGAGAATATTTATTCACCATGAGCAGAAGCAGAAAAGCTGCGGTGAAAAACTTTATTATGAACTCGAATATTGTTGTTGGCGTTGGAAATATTTATGCAAGTGAGTCGCTTTTCAGGAGTGGCATCAACCCCATTCGATCTTCTAGCAGAATTAGCAAACAGCGATACAGAAAATTAGGTGAAGAAATAAAGAGGGTCTTAAATGAAGCGATTGAAATGGGTGGCACAACACTCCGAGACTTCACTTATTACAATGAAGTCAGGCAGATTGGTTATTTTAAGCAAAAGCTCTTTGTATACGGTAGATCTGGTGAAGAATGTAAAAAATGCTCAGAGCTTATAAAAGACAGAATCATTGGCGGACGAAACAGCTTCTTTTGTCCGAAGTGCCAAACCTAATTAGTAAAAGTCAATATCGTAGCCCTCAATGATTCCTCTCGGATCAGAGGATGAGCTTACATCTCCGGAGTCCTTCTCCCAAGTGACAACTTGCATATTTCCATAACTAGATATTTCTTGGAGGGTATGCCCTTTTGATTCAAGAATTGTAATGGTCTCTTCTGTGAACGCATCTTTTTCATATCTGATTACATCTGGTAGAAATTGGTGATGAAATCTTTTTGTTGCTGTCATAGTCTCAGCAGTGCCGCCTTCAAAATAATCAAGAATTGAGAGCAGTACCATTGTTATTATTCTTGCGCCTCCTGGAGTTCCAAGAATAGCCAAGCCTTTTTCAGACTCTATAAATGTTGGTGTCATACTTGAAAGCATACGCTTGTTTGGCTGTATAGAATTTTGCTCTCCATGGACAAGCCCATATCGATTTGGAGCAAATGGTTTTGCCGAAAAATCATCCATCTCGTTATTAAGTATTAAGCCAGAACTAGGAAGCATATATCCTGAGCCAAACCATGTGTTTATCGTTTGTGTGACTGCAGCTCGATTGCCGTCCATATCCAAAATTGAGAAATGGGTGGTGTGCGAACCCTCATTCCATGCATACTTTTCATCCAGCTGATCATCTTCATGTATTGGGGTTGCTGCGTTCATATCTATAGACTGAGCCAAAATTGAAGCATGTTCTTTGCTAGTGAGCTTTTTTATAGGAACGTCAACAAAATCAGGATCGCCTAAGAAGAATGCTCTATCCCTGTAGGCCCTCCTCATTGATTCAACCACCAAGTGAGTTCTTGTGGAAATATCCATTTCAATGAAATCAAATTCACTGATTATGTTCAAAATAGTTGCGATTGTTGTGCCGCCAGATGATGGTGGTGGAGCAGTTGTGAGTTGTGCGCCCAAGAAATTTACCTTTATTGGTTCTCTCTCAACCACTGAGTAGTTTTTAAAATCATCTGCTAACCAGATTGAACCATCTTTTCTTGCTTCATCAATCATTTTTTGGGTAAAGAAGCTGCTATAAAAACCATCGTGTCCATTTGAAGCAATGATTTCTAGGGTCTTTGCAAGTTCAGGCTGTTTTATGAGTTGTCCAACTTCTGGAAGCTGGTCATTTGGCATAAATACTGCTTTAAACTTTGGGGAAAGCGTTCTTGATTTTTTTGCAACATTCAATGCGGTGATTAATCTTTCATAAGCAGGAAAACCATCACGAGCAAGCCGAATAGCTGGCTCTAGTAGTTTATATAAGGGCATACTGCCATGATTATTTGCAACATGATGAAGGGCTGCCGGTAATCCTGGTATACCAGAAGCCAGTGGGCCATTCAGAGAAGCGGTTCTGAGCACATCACCATTTTCGTCAAGGTACATGTCTCGGTCTGCCATCGAGGGTGCCTTTTCTCTGGCGTCAATAAATACTGATTTTCCTGCTTGTGCATCATGTAACAGAAAGAAGCCTCCGCCGCCTAAGCCAGAGCTGTATGGCTCGACAACTGAAAGCACTGCACTAACAGTGACAGCAGCATCAAAAGCATTTCCTCCCATTTCAAGAATTTCATAGCCTGCCTTTGTTGCCAATGGATGTGCGGTTGCAATCCCTGCTTTATTAAAACCCTCTGCATGAATGGATTCACCAAAAAAGAATGCCAGATTGATAACTATTAAAAGTCTGAGAGTCTTTGCCATTCTTTATTTTTTGTATGCTTCGGAAAGATTTTGGTGAACCACTGGATGAACAAAATCTGATATATCGCCTCCCTCTTGTGCGATTTGTCTAATTAAGGAAGATGATATAAAAGCATTTTGGTCCCCGCTGCTAAGAAAAACAGTCTCGATGTCATCAGCAAGCTTTTTGTTCATGCTGGCTAGCTCAAATTCATATTGGCCATCAGCAGGAGATCTAAGCCCTCTTACTATGACTCTTGCATCAATCTTTTTTGCAAAATCAATGGTTAATCCATCATAAGGCTGTACTTCAATATTGCTAAAAGCATTCAAGACTTCATTAACCATGGCAAGCCTTTTTTCATGTTCAAACAAAGGTTTTTTTTCGTCGCTGATAGCAACGCCGACTACCAAAACCTGGAAAATTGTTGAAGCTCTTCTAATGATTTCGAAGTGTCCGTTTGTAATTGGATCAAATGTTCCTGGGTAAAGTGCGATCATTTTAGACTATTTTGGCTTATTAATTTTAGGATCCCATAATATACATTTCCAGCCTTTGAATCCCTAATTAATTGATATTTTGAAGATACTATTTTATCCAGACATTCATTTGACTCGAGATAAATTTTGCTTGCGTCTGAAGCCCAATAATGATCATAAAGCGTGTCTATAATTTTTATTAAATCATATTGACCATAAGGCGGATCTAGGAAAATGATATCAAATGGCTTTTGCGTATTACTCTTTTGAATCATTTCTATTGAGTCTTTGCATTTAACCACTACATCGTTGATTCTGTATCGAACAAGTGAATCCTTAAAGGCACTACAGGCCTTTTTTGAGGAATCAATATAAAATGCTGAGTTACTGCCTCTGGAGACACTTTCAACGCTTAAACATCCACTGCCACCGAATAATTCCAAAACGCTTGACACCTCAATGCTAGCAGAAAGCCAATTAAATAATGTTTCTCGAATACGGTCAGGCGTGGGTTTAACAAGATCATCATTTACAGAAAGGGAAACGCCTTTGTGCTTACCGCTAATTATTCTAACCTTTCTTACTTTTTTTGATGTCGTCATTTTTTTGCGCAGATTTTGCTTAAATATTACCATAACTAATGATTTATTGAACCTTATAATTTATTGATATATATAGTATTTTTAAAATATTTAACTATATTTTTAGCACTCATGGTCAGAGAGTGCTAATATTTACTGCCTCGAAATTATTTTCGAGTTATTTATGAGTGATTTAGCAATAAAAAATGAAATACAACTTCTTGGCCCGATTGGGAGCATAGAGGCGTATATTAGCATCGTCAATCAAGCGCCCGTCTTAACAAAAGAAGAAGAGCATGCACTTGCTGTCAAATTCAAAGAGAATAATGACCTTGATGCTGCTAGACAATTGGTTCTCTCTCAATTGCGTTTTGTTGTGCACATAGCAAGAACATACAGCGGATATGGCCTGCCTCTCGCTGACATTATTCAAGAAGGAAATGTTGGTCTAATGAAGGCAGTCAAAAAATTTGATCCTGATAAAGGAGTAAGGCTAGTTACCTATGCTGTCCATTGGATTAGAGCTGAGATACATGAGTTTGTATTTGATAACTGGAAGATTGTTAAGGTTGCAACAACAAAAGCACAGAGAAAACTCTTTTTTAAGCTCAGAAATTCAAAAAAGAAAATAGGTTGGTTAACCAATGACGAGAAAAGCCTAATTGCTAATGACTTAGGTGTAAAAACAAGAGATGTAGAGACCATGGAACAAAGATTGGCTTCCAAGGATGTATTATTTGATCGCCCAGAAGATGACAATGATTCTTACGTCAGTCCTGCTGGTTTCTTGCCAGCGCCAAATAGTGACCCATCTAGACTTGTAGAAAAGGAAAATTGGCTTGAGAGCAATATAGAGCTACTAAGCGAAGCAATGGATAATCTCGATAACAGAAGCAAAGAAGTGTTGAAACTCAGATGGTTAACTGAGGAAAAAGTAACCCTCAAAGAGCTTGCAAAGAAATTTAATGTTTCCCTAGAGAGAGTGAGACAAATCGAAGAACAAGCCATCCTCGATCTACGTGAACAACTCCTCAACCCATAGGCCTGTTAGAAGTTTTGTTCGACGAAAGGGGAGGATCACATCTTCTCAAAAATATGCATTAGAGAATCTTTTACCCAAATATGGCATTCAATATTCAGCAGACCTTGGGATAATACCTGATAGCTTTCTTGGCGATCCTGAAAGTCCTTTGATCATCGATATTGGTTTTGGAAATGGCGAGTTGCTGGTATCTGTGGCAAATGAAAATACACAAACACACTTCGTTGGTATAGAGGTCTATGATGCTGGAATAGGGCATTGCTTAAAATTAATCGATGAAAATAATTTAAAGAATTTAAAGATTATAAGCGGTGATGCGGTCGAAGTACTGAAATTTGGAATAGTGGATGCCTCTATCAGTGAGATTAATTTGCTATTTCCTGACCCATGGCCAAAAAAAAGACATCATAAAAGAAGGATCATCAATGGTGACTTTATTCAGCTTATCTCGAAAAAGCTAATGCCCAATGGCTTGGTTAATATATCTACAGACTGGGAAAATTATGCGGAACAAATTGATGCTCTTTTTTCAGAAAGGCAAGACTTTGAGAAAAAAGGTTTTTCAGAAAGAGTGTTGAGCACAAAATTTGAAGAAAGAGGAGTTGTTTTGGGGCATGAGATTTATGACTTTTGTTTCAAATTAGTCTCTCAATGAACCAAGCTTAATCATTGGTGCCGAAAGTCTGCTTGCCCCTTGTAAATATCGATCAATTGCAAGAGCTGCGCCTCGCCCCTCATTCATAGCCCAAACCACTAAAGACTGTCCTCTTCTTGCATCCCCAGCAGAGAAGACTCCGTCAACATTGGTTGTAAATTTTCCATAGGCTGAATCAATATTTCCGATATCATCTATTGAAACACCAAAGTCATTGAGTATCTTTTGTTCTGGGCCTATAAATCCAAGTGCAAGCAACACTAAGTCTGCGTTCCAAGTTTTTTCAGTACTGGCAATTTCTTTCATTTTCATTTTTCCATTCTTTTCCTGGACCCATTCAATCTCAACTGTCTTGAGGCCAGTCACAAGTCCATCTTTGCTCGTAAACTCTTTGCTCATTAATGAGAAGCGTCTTGGATCAGATCCAAATCTTTTTTCTGACTCTTCATGCCCATAGTCAGTCCTCAAAATGTTTGGCCAGAGTGGCCATGGGTTGTCTAAACCCCTCCTTTTTGGAGGCTTACTCATGATCTCCATATTGACCATGTTTTTGCATCCATGGCGAATTGCAGTAGCAATACAATCTGTACCAGTATCGCCGCCCCCAATTACAATCACATCTTTATCTTTGGCATCGATGTAATTACCATCTGACAATGAGCTATCTAATAAGCTCTTGGTGTTCTGAGTCAGAAAATCCATTGCAAAATGTATATTGCTGGACTCTCTTCCAGGAATAGTCAGGTCTCTTGCTATGGTTGAGCCTGTTGCTATCAAAACAGCATCAAATGCTTTTTTGATCTCATCAGTAGAGATATCAACTCCAATGTTGCAATTAGTCTTGAATTCAATTCCCTGAGACGCCAGTAGTTTCACTCTTCGATTCAACAAACTCTTTGAAAGCTTCATATTAGGAATTCCATAAACAAGAAGACCTCCTATTCTGTCCTCTCTTTCAAAAACTGTGACCGAGTGTCCCGCTTTATTAAGCTGATCTGCTGCGGTGAGTCCTGCTGGTCCTGACCCTACAACTGCAATCTTTTTGCCAGTTGATTCAGCTGGTTGCTGCTCTTTGACCCAGCCTTCTTCAAAAGCTCTGTCAATGATTGAGTTTTCGATATCTTTAATCGTGACTGCTGGCTCATTAATACCCAAAACACACGCTCCCTCACAAGGTGCTGGGCAAACCCTTCCTGTAAACTCTGGAAAATTATTTGTCTTTGTAAGCCTTTCATATGCCTCTTTCCATTTTCCCTTATAGACTAAATCATTCCATTCTGGAATTAGATTATCGATCGGGCACCCATGCTCTGATTCACAAAATGGTACGCCACAGTTCATGCATCTCGCGCCTTGTTTTTTCAGCTGTTCTTCTTCTGCAGGAGTATAAATTTCGTAATAATCCAATGCCCGATCCACTGGATCACGCCAGGGTGTCTTTCTTCTTGGGTATTCCATAAAGCCTGTTGGTTTGCCCATCTCTATACCCCCTTCCTTTGTGACTTTCTATCATCCACATCAAAGATAGATTCGATTTCTTCATTGTGTTCTGCTCTTTCGTTCATGACACGCTTGTAATCAATTGGCATGACCTTGATAAACTTCTTCAAGCTATTATCCCAGTCATTCATGATTGCCTCAGCCAATGGTGAATTAGTATATTCATGATGTAGCTCGAGTAGCCTGAGTATTTCCGAAATGCTGGTCTCGTCTTCCAGAGTTTCAAGTTCAACCATGCCAGTATTGCACTTGGGCTCAAACTCATCTCTTGGATCAAAGACATAAGCAATTCCTCCAGACATACCAGCTGCGAAGTTGACACCAGTTTCTCCCAAAACCAAAACCCTTCCGCCTGTCATATATTCACAACCATGATCACCAACACCCTCAACAACAGACCATGCTCCGCTATTTCTAACGCCAAATCGTTCAGCCGCTATTCCCCTGAAGAAACCAAAACCTGAGGTGGCGCCATAAAGTGCGACATTACCAATAAGGATATTATCTTCAGATTTAAAGTTGGTGTTCTCTGGAGGCTGAACGATAATTTTACCTCCTGAAAGACTTTTGCCAACATAATCATTGGCATCGCCAAATAAGTTAAAGGTCACTCCTTTTGACAAAAAAGCTCCAAAGCTTTGGCCTGCAGAACCAGAAAAGTTCACTCGAATAGTGTCTTCAGGCAGTCCTTCTTCTCCCCATAGTTTTGCAATTTCGTGGCTCAGCATTGCACCTGTAGCTCTATTGAGGTTTGTTATCTCATGGTCAAACTCAACTCTGTCTTTTTTGTTAAGTGCATCTTTACAATTTTTGATCAGACTGTGGTCTATGACCGAGTCTATATCATGAACCTGATCAATTGTTTTCCTTATCTCAACATCGCTTCTGATTTCTTCAGCACTCACTAAAAGCGGGCTTAAGTCTAGCTGGCTTGATTTCCAATGCTGCTTTACTTTCTCAGTTGATAGAAGGTCTGTCCTTCCCACGAGATCGTCAATGGACTTTATCCCAAGTCTTGCCATGATTGCTCTTGCCTCTTCAGCAACTAGGAATAGGTAATTAATAACATGCTCTGGTTGTCCATTAAATTTCTGTCTAAGTATTTTGTTTTGGGTAGCAATTCCAACTGGACATGTATTCAAATGACACTTTCTCATCATAATACAGCCAAGGGAAATCAATGGCGCTGTAGAAAAACCAAACTCCTCAGCACCAAGTAGCGCTGCAATGATTACATCCCTGCCTGTCTTCAGGCCGCCATCTGTTTGCAAGGTGACCCTGCTTCTTAGATCGTTCATAATCAAAGTTTGATGAACTTCAGCCAGTCCCAGCTCCCATGGCATACCTGCATTCTTAATACTGGTCAAAGGTGATGCGCCTGTCCCGCCCACATCGCCAGAGATTACAATATGGTCAGCATGCGCCTTAGTAACGCCAGCAGCAATTGTTCCTACTCCGCTCTCCGAGACCAACTTAACACTGATGTCAGCAGACGGATTTCCATTTTTTAGGTCAAAAATTAATTGGGCCAAATCTTCAATTGAATAGATGTCATGATGAGGAGGGGGGCTGATTAAGCCCACCCCAGGCGTGGAGTATCTAATTGAAGCAATTTTTTCATCCACTTTCCTTCCTGGCAGCTCTCCTCCTTCACCAGGTTTGGCTCCTTGTGCAATTTTAATCTGAAGCTGCTGTGCGTTCGCAATATAGTTTGCTGTAACACCAAATCTACCTGATGCAATTTGCTTAATTGCTGAAGATTTGGAGTCACCATTCTTCATTGGCTCATATCTTGCGGGATCTTCTCCTCCTTCACCGCTGTTACTCTTTCCCCCAATTCTATTCATGGCAATAGCCAAAGTTTCATGTGCCTCTGGGGAAATTGAGCCGAAACTCATAGCCCCAGTGCAAAAGCGTTTTACTATCTCACTTGCTGGCTCAACATCTTCAAGTGGTATGCTCTTATTATTAGGATAATTGAGCTTTAATAGCCCTCTAAGATTTAAAGCATCTTCTGCTTTCTTGTTTGCGAGTTTTGAGAATTTCTCATATGCGCTTTCATCATTTGTTCTCGCAGCCAATTGAAGTGACCAGACTGTTTCTGGATTCCATCCCTTTTTCTCTCCCTCGCTTCTCCAATGGAAATCTCCCGGGTTTGGAAGATCTGTTGAAGGTTTGCTTTTGTCATCTGGCCATCCGAGGCTATGCCTCCTTAAGTCTTCAAGCTGAATTGTATCGAGATCGACTCCTCCGACTTTGCTTACAGTGCCATCAAAACATTTATCAATCACTTCTTTAGAAAGGCCAATTGCCTCAAAAATCTGGGCTCCCTTGTAAGACTGAAGTGTTGAGATACCCATTTTGCCCATGACTTTTAAAATACCCTTTACCACAGCTTGCCGGTAAGCGTCGATTACCTCTTCATATTCATCCAATGGCACCCTATTTTCTGGTCCTCTCTTATAATGAGTATGTTTGATGACATTCTCAGCCTTTGCTTGCATTAGGATTTCATATGCCAAGTATGGATTGATTGCGTCAGCTCCATCCCCAAATAAAAGACAGAAGTGATGAACCTCGCGAGCCTCTCCTGTCTCAACGACTATAGCTGCCTTTGATCTCTTGGCAGATTTCACAAGATGGTGGTGAACTGCGCCACAAGCCATCAAGGCGCTGATAGGTGTCCGGCTCTCATCCATCCCTCTATCACTTAACACTATAAACCCGATGCCATTATCTACAGACTCTTCTGCTGCTCTACATATCTCATCGATTTTTTCATTTAACCCAACTTCTTTGGTGTAAGTGATATCAATAACCTTGCTTCTGTGATTCAAATAATTTAGATGCTTTAATGCATACATGGCAGTATTTGTGAGTATCGGGTTCTCAACAAGGATCCTGTTTGCATGTTTTTCACCAGGCTCTAAGAGGTTTCCTTCTGGTCCGATATAGCACTCGAGAGACATTACAATTTTTTCTCTAATTGAGTCTATCGATGGATTGGAAACCTGAGCAAATCGTTGCTTGAAATAGTCATATATAAGTCTGTGCTTGTCACTCAGAGATGCCAAAACAGTGTCATTTCCCATTGAACCAAGCGGATCTCTCAAGTCATGCACCATTGGAAAAAGCATGAATTCCAATGTTTCAGAGGTATATCCGAATGCTCGCATACGCTTGAGAAGCTCTTCTTTTCCATATAGCGGATCATTAGAAAGTTGTTTTATTTTTCTGAATCCAAACCTATTGCCATGAAGCCATTCTCTATAAGGGTTTTCTCGTACTAGAGGATCTTTGACATCAGAGTCGCTAAGCAGCTTGCCCTTATTAAAGTCGATTAGAAATATTTTTCCTGGCTGCAATCTTCCCTTTTTGATTACTTTTTCGTTAGGGATATCTAAAACCCCGACTTCGCTTGCCATGATTACCCTGTTATCTGACGTAACATAATAGCGACTGGGCCTGAGTCCATTTCTATCTAAAATAGCTCCTATTGCGTCGCCATTGGTAAATGAAATTGATGCAGGCCCATCCCATGGTTCCATGAGATTCGATTGAAATTCATAGTAAGCTTTTCTGTCTTTAGAGATCGTCTTCTTTTTCTGCCAAGCCTCTGGCACCATCATCAAAACTGACTCTTCCATTGAGCGTCCTGAAAGGGTTAAAAACTCAAGTACGTTATCAAAATTTCCTGAGTCGGAGCAATTAGGCTCAATAATAGGAAAAAGATCCTCAAGCCTGTCTCCAAAAATGCCTGACTCCATATTGCCTTCTCTGGCCTTCATCCAATTGATATTGCCTTGAATAGTATTTATCTCGCCATTATGAGACATAAAGCGATTTGGCATCGCCCTGTCCCAGCTTGGAAACGTATTTGTAGAAAACCTAGAATGGACCATGGCCACATGAGAAGCATAATCGGGTTCAGTTAGGTCACTAAAAAAGTTTCCTACTTGATCACAAGTAAGCATTCCCTTGTAGACGATTGTCTTAGAAGACAAGCTACAAATATAAAACAGGTCTGCCTCATCAAGCTCAGAATTGACACGCAAATGGTTGCTGACTTTTTTCCTTGCGAGATACAGTCTTCTTTCAAAATCTTCCTGGTTGAAAAATGAGCTATTATCTTTCACAAAGACTTGTTCTATTTTAGGCATTGCTTTTAGAGCTGATGGGCCTATATCAGCTTTTTTTATATCAATCGGCAGATCTCTCCACCCAATTATTTCTAGCTCATTTTCACAACAAATTTCTTCAAAAGATTTTTTGCAGAGCTCTCTTTCTTTACCTTCATTAGGTAGAAAAATATTGCCTACTGCATACCTGCCTTCTTCCAAATAAACCCCGAAGCATTCCTTAGAAATGCCTGCAAAAAAAGTGTGTGGCATTCCAGTAAGTATTCCAGCTCCATCGCCGCTGTTGGGCTCCGAACCTCTAGCGCCCCTATGATCCATATTGCATAGAATCGTCAAGGCATCTTTTATGTTTTGATGGCTGGGCTCTTTGTTAATCTGAGCCACAAAGCCAAGGCCACAACTCTCCTTTTCAAATCGGGAGTCGTACAAGCCAATATTTGAGTCTTTTTTCAGCCTCATAACTAATTCTTTTTATTTTTTCTTAACCGTTAACGAACTTGGTTTGTCTGTCCGTCATCATTACCTTTTGGCCCGATGGGTCAAAATTTGCTCAAAATCACTGGGAAATTGAAAATGAATTTTAGCAAATTTGAATTGAAATTTCCTGTGCAACGTTATTATATGGATATTCCAGCCATATCTCCGTCGTTATCTTCGGCAGGCTAACTGCAATATAAAAGGGAAAAAAATGGAAGAGTTTAAATTAATCATAGAGGCAATTGGTGGTTTTCTTTGGAACAACTATACCCTCTATGTCGTTGTTGCCACTGGTATTGTTTTTACAATATGGAGTGGATTTTCACAATATTACGCTTTGACACATGGTTTTAAGGTAATCAAAGGTGATTATGATAAAGATGATGATCCGGGTGCAATCTCACATTTTCAAGCCTTGTCAACTGCACTCTCAGCTACGGTAGGCCTTGGTAACATTGGCGGTGTGGCCTTGGCTATATCGCTCGGTGGCCCAGGGGCGGTGTTTTGGATGTGGGTTGTAGGATTTTTAGGTATGGCTATTAAGTTAAGTGAAGTCTCGCTCTCGATGATACACAGAAATATAGATGAAGCAGACAATCCCAGTGGTGGGCCAATGTGGGTTGTTGAAAGAAATTTTTCTGGGAAAAAGGGGTTTATGAAAATCATCGGAAAGCTTCTTGCTGGGACATTTTGTTTTGCTCTAATAATCAACACAATCACTGCAGGAAATATGTTTCAGGCTTGGAATGTTGCAAATCTGACTCAAGCTTATTTTGGTGTCCCAACTCTAGTTACAGGTGCCATATTGGCCTTGATCAGAAATGCTGAGGCTCATTGTAAGCGCAGCATTCTCTCCGATGGAGTCAAGCAATGCCTTCCTTGGCGGAACCGCTGGAGCGGCTTTTATCTTTGGTATGCAGAGAGCGCTTTTTTCAAATGAAGCAGGGCAAGGTTCATCTGCCATTGCTCATTCGGCTGCCAAAACAGATGAGCCAGTTAGAGAGGGTGTTGTAGCAGGCCTAGAGCCTTTTATTGATACCATTGTTGTCTGCACGATGAGTGCGCTGGTAATTTTGGTTACAGGCATTTGGAATCGACCTGCAGAAGTTCAGCTTTCTAATCTTTCAGTAAATCAATCTGGTCAAAATTGGTCCATTGATGGAACAATTGGTGATGCTCCCACGCTCAGTTCTGGCGACAAAGTTTTCATGATTTACTCTGGCTCAAAAAATGCTGAGTCTGGTAATGCTTTAAACAAAGTTTATGGGACAGTGGTTACTGATGGCACACAAACATCTATCAAATGGAATGAAATTACCTCTAATAAACAGCCTGAAACAAATGGCGAAGTTTATCTTGATTATGTAGGCGCCAATTTGACCGCAGCAGCATTTGATAAGGTCTCAGATGGTCTAGGCAAATGGTTGGTGACACTTGCCTCTTGGCTTTTTGCCATATCTACTATGATTTCTTGGAGTTACTATGGTGAGAAGGGTGTTTCATTTCTGCTTGGCGAAAAAGCAATACTCACATACAAGCTCGCATTTTGTATATTGGCTGTCTTGTCCACCACTGGCTTTATTCAGACTGACAGAGAATTAAATCTGTTTGCCAACCTTGGCACAGGCCTTTGTATCATGGCAAACCTTCCCATACTCTGGCTTTTTGGATATCAAGCAATAAAAGACTATAAAGATTATATTTCTAAACTAAAAGCTGGTGAATTTGGGTAGGAATTAATATGACTAGAAAAGAAGAAATTAAGATAAAACCATTTTGGTACTCTGATATTTGGCTATGGCCTAAACTAATCACTATCATTACTACACTTGATAAAAATGGCACCGTAAATGCTGGTCCATATTCTCATATCATGCAGTATGACGTGATGACAAAAAACCCCAGGATGTTGATAGGATTCAGACAGGATTCACATACATTTGTAAATATTGAACAAACCGGAGAATTTGTTGTGAATTGCCCTAGTGCGAGTCACCTCGATGACATGATGGAAACTGCAAAATTTTATCCTGAAGGAATCAATGAGCTGGAGTTCACAAAGTTTACTCAGATTCCATCAAAGAAAGTTTCCCCTCCAAGCCTTGAGGAATGTCCCCAGATCGCAGAATGCACGGTTGATGAGATCATCAAGCTAGAAAAAAGCTCTGGTATTGTAATTGGAAAAATAGAGGCGATAGTCGTTGATAAAGAATTGGTCGACATGGGGAGAGAGGAGAGAATAAAAACAATGGATCTGCCAATTGGAATGGGTGATGAGGCCAGACAAACTTATTATCACACCACTGCTGAAACATTGATTAAACATGATCTTGGACAGCCAAAAAGCGCAATGCAAGGTGCAGACGCAAAAACGTCTATGGAGTGGGATAATGACGCCACTGAAATGCTCATGGGCGTCCCGCCCCCTTTGAGAAAGATGGTCATTGAAAATACCGAAGAGTTTGCGGTAGAAAAAAAAGAAAAGACTGTCACGGGTGAGGTATTCAGGGAGCTAGCTAAATCTGTTGGAATGGATCCGGATGTAATGGAGAGATTCAGAAGTGGTGGCTGAAACCATCAACATCAAAAACAAGGCCTTACTAAAGGATCAGTGTTATATCAACGGAGAATGGATGGGAGCAAACGATGGTTCTTCATCAGAGGTTACCAATCCTGCCAATTCTGAGAGACTTGGATCACTTCCTAATTGTGGAGCAGATGAGACCATTTTAGCCATCACGGCAGCAAATGAAGCACAAAAGATTTGGGCAAAAACAGATGCAAAAGAGCGCTCTTCTGTTCTTAAAAATCTACATCATTTAATGCTTGAGAACCAAATGGACTTGGCAACGATTATCACGCTTGAGGGTGGCAAACCCATATCTGAATCACTTGGTGAAATCGCCTATGCAGCCTCTTTTTTTGAATGGTTTTCAGAAGAGGCTAAAAGAGTTTATGGCGATTTAATACCAGGCCATCAATATGATCGAAGAACATTGGTGATCAAGCAACCAATCGGTGTTGTTGGGTGCATTACACCATGGAACTTCCCTTCAGCAATGTTGGCAAGAAAAATAGCGCCCGCTATTGCAGTTGGCTGTAGTGTAGTAGCAAAGCCAGCGCCTGAAACTCCTTTTTCTGCAACAGCAATGGCATATTTATCTGAGCTCGCAGGAGTTCCTAAAGGAATATTTAATGTGGTCACTGGTGATGCAGAAAAAATTGGCTCGGCTATGACATCTCATAAAGATGTTAAAAAAATCACTTTCACTGGTTCCACTGCTGTCGGTAAGCACTTGCTCAAGGCATCGGCCCGTTTATAGTCTTTGGAGATGCAAATCTTGAGGCTGCAGTAGAAGGTGCTGTAATCGCAAAGTATAGAAATAGTGGTCAAACATGTGTTTGCGCAAACAGAATTTATGTTCAATCGAGCATCTATGATGATTTTTCTCAGCGTTTTACTGAAAAAGCCTCTGAATTGGTGGTTGGGAACGGGCTTGATGAGTCCACCCAACAAGGGCCATTAATTAGCGAGAATGCAATTGAAAAAGTTTCTAATCATATAGAGGATGCCAAGAATAGTGGTGCAATTATAACAACTGGTGGCAATCCTCATTCTCTCGGAGGTCTATTTTTCGAGCCGACTGTTTTAACTGGAGTATCTGATGAAATGTTGATCTCAAAAGAGGAAACATTTGGTCCGGTTGCTCCAATCTTTAGTTTTGAGACTGAGCAAGAAGTAATAGAACGAGCAAATAATACTCCTTATGGTTTGGCCGCATATTTTTACACAACTGATCTAGCTAAATCATGGAGGGTCTCGGAACAGCTTGATTATGGAATGGTTGGGTTAAATACCGGAATAATCTCTACAGAAATGGCTCCATTTGGCGGAGTAAAAGAATCAGGAATCGGCCGAGAGGGTTCTAAATATGGCGTGGATGATTATCTAGAGATTAAATATGTATCTCTGGCTGGTATTGAAGAGTAATTGTTTTTAATAAAAACACCTGTATGATTCTTTTCTATCGGTCATATCCCAATGGAAAATAACGCTCCCAAATTAACAGTCGGCCCCGTCTCTAACTCTATTTTATCCATGATGTTGCCCATGGCTTTGGGCATCCTTGTAATGATAGGCAATGGTCTTGTCGATGCTTATTTTATTGGACAGCTAGGATATGCGCAGCTCGCTGCTGTCAGTTATGCGTTTCCCGTGTGGTTTGTTGCAGCAGGCATAGTGATGGGCCTTGGCACAGGAACCTCTTCTGTTTTGTCGAGATTCATCGGTGCCGGTGATACAAAAAGTGTAAAACAAATAGCAACCCACTCTATGGTGCTTGCCGTCGTCGCAGGTGCGGTGGTCACTCTAATTGGGCTTCTTTCTATAGAGTCGCTCTTTGGTCTTCTAGGTGCCAATGAGGAGTCGATGCCTTATGTGAAGTCATATATGACAATTTACTACTGGGGCTCCTTATTTCTTGGAATCCCTTTTATAGGCAATTCTATTTTAAGGGCCAATGGCGATGCCAAAACACCTTCTATGCTGGTTGCCTTCTCTGCAATAGTGAACGCTGTATTGGATCCTATTTTAATTTTTGGTTGGTTTGGTTTTCCAGAAATGGGTGTGGCTGGAGCAGCTCTTGCGAGCGTTATATCAACTGTTGCATTTCTCTTTGCTTCACTCTGGGTACTCATTGTTCGTGACAACTTACTCACCTCAATTGGGCATAGT
>LUMP01000058.1_pt1 | contig 61288 bp, 67 predicted proteins | sample 729641 | NCBI WGS metagenome assembly LUMP01 (sample SAMN03860260, study PRJNA289734) | marine metagenome | biome: seawater column; feature: ocean; material: water; isolation source: Red Sea water column Station 12 - depth 47m | place: Saudi Arabia: Red Sea | collected 2011-10-15 | depth 47 m | reverse complement strand
TTCCAAGGTTCAATACAATTACTGAGAGTCCCAATCCTAAGACTTCGCTTTCAGTTTCAGCGCTTTCCATGATTGTCAAAGTGCTAAGCATTGGTGTTAGGCCAGCTTTTACAATCTCTTTAAACACTGGGCTTTCACGTTCCATGTCTGCAATTGTTGGGCTAAAGGAATAATACAATTCGTTAAAGCCAGACATAAATGCAGATCCAGATTCTGTGTTCATTAATTGGTTGTCACGAATTTCTCTTAACATCTGAACTTGTGGTGCAAGTTCTGAGCCGTATGTTGCTGTTGCAATTAGGCAACCGCCGCCTTCTTCAGATGATTTTTCATTTGAAACTACTTCAGTATTAGTCGATTTATCATCTGACAAATCAGCAGGCTCATCAATTGTGAATAGTTCTTGCACACATGCATCGTATTCAGGTGCACAAACTTTCAATGTCCAAGTTCCATAAACTAAATTATTTGTAGGATCGATTTTGTTGTCTACTATGTATGCAGGTTTGCTTGTATCTATTTCTCCAGGATAATTTCCAGGTGAACCATCAGGTTTTGTAGTTTTGAATGTAATATTCGTGGATTCAGGTGCATCTCCAGTTACTCGATATCTAGTATAATCTGCATCTTCATAAACTTCAAAACTTTTAATTGTTAATTGAGTCTCTTCTTCAATTGTCTCTTCAACTGCACTAGATTCTTGTCCTACTGTTGTTCCAATCATAACAATTGCTATTATTGTAATTATCAATAATGATTTCATTTTATTTTCTAAGAATGACTTGTATTTATCAAATTATCTATATTTTAAAACAACATTTTACTATTTGTTACAATTCCTGTGATGCTTGATTTTTTTAGAATAACCCTGTTTTCTTATGCCTATCAATCATAATCATAAATCCATGTTATGCAAAAGATGTCATGTTATGTGTGATAAGATACCCGAATCTGATACAGTTTGGCATGTATGTCCTAACTGTAAATTCTATTATCTTGTAAAATCTTAACCCCACCACCAAAATCTCTTAGTCACTTTGATATGTGATTTGATATTTTCAATATTTTCAGAATTCAATTCAAATTCTTTGTGATGTGATAAAATATGTTCTTTAATCTTTAACATTAATTCATCATCATCATTTCTTGTTGATTCTGCTGACCATTCACAACCCTCATTTGTAAAATTACAACTAATTGTTTTTGTCATAATCCTTCACCATACATCTTATCCATATTTTTAGAAAATATACGAATAACATAAAATTGTCTCTATCTAGGCACAAAAAAGATATTTTTTGTAATATTTATGATATTTAGATGGATTGACTTTTTTTACTACAACTACAAAAAAATTATAATGGAATTTAGTAAAAATTATGGTCAAATAATTATTGGATATGGATTACTATCAATTGGAATTACTTTAGTAATGTTATTTTTACAAACAGCAGGAATTCTATGGTTAGTTTTTGCTAGTGTGACCATTGTTGTAGCAATTTGGATCATCAAAAGAGAACGAAATGCCAGAAAAAAATATGATTCTGATAATGATTGTGCATTTCAAGATAATAAACCAGAATGACTTTTTTAAAAACTAATAGATTTCAAATTTTAGAGATTTGTAATGTGTTACAAATTTTATAATTAGTAATTCTATTTTTTTAATTGATTATTCTATTTTGATATCTTTGCCTTTTTTGTTATCTGTTTTTTTATCCATCTTACTTAATTCATCTTGTAGAAATTGTCTGTATCTTTGAGTTTCTTCATCTGTCATATTTGTCAAATTTGAACTCAAAATGGAACCCATTGATGAAATTTTTTCTAGTAAGTCTAAAGCAACAAATCTTCCTACATTGCCTAATCTGAAAAGAACATCTAATTGATTTTTAACAATATCATTGATTTTATCTACATCCTGTGCAGTTTCTAAGCCATGTTTTGTTAATTGGTATCTGCCATCTTTTGTTTCTTCAATTAATTTTTCATCTAACAGTCTACCTAATAGTGGATAGATTAATCCCGGAGATGGTTTCCAGATCCCATTACTTTGTTCAACTGCATAATCGATAATTTCTTTTCCAGTGTATGTTTTTTCTTTTAATAATTCTAAAATGAAATATCTTGAAAAACCTCTAGGTACTGAACTTCCCACTCTTTGAAACCATTCAGATATCATCACTAGTGATATCACTAGTGATATATTTTAATATTTCTGAATGCCGCTTAACAATACTTCATATTTAACCCAAAAATACTATTTTTGTATTAATATGGTAAATTCATTGGATTTTGATCTTATCATTTGTGGTTCTGGTCTAGCCGGATTAAGAGCAGCAATTTCTGCTGCAAAGAAAGGACCAAATCTCAAGATTGGAGTAGTTTCAAAAGTCCAAGTAATGCGTTCTCATTCGGTTTCTGCTGAAGGAGGAACTGCAGCAGTTCTTTTTGAAGATGAAGGTGATACAATTGAATCTCACGTTTATGATACTGTAAAAGGAAGTGATTTTCTTGCAGACCAAGATGTTGCAGAAAGACTATGTGTTGAAATGCCACAACAAGTTCGTCAATTGGATCATTGGGGAATGCCTTGGTCTAGAAGAGATGATGGTAGAATTGATCAAAGAAATTTTGGTGGTTATAGTTTTCCTAGAGCAACATATGCATCTGATAAAGTTGGTTTCTTTGAAATGCAGACTTTGTATGATACATGTCAAAAATTTGATAATATTGAATATCTTAACGAATGGTTTGTAACTTCCATTATTCATGATGGAAAAAAATTCATGGGTGTTACTGCAATTGAATTATCTTCTGGTAATTTTTACACCATTAAAGGAAAAGCACTAATCATTGCAACTGGTGGTGCTGGACGTTTGTATAGTTTTTCAACATATGCACTTTCTTCAACACCTGATGGATTAGATATGGGATTCCGTGCAGGAATGGCATTAAAGGATATGGAATTTGTACAATTCCATCCAACTGGAATTTTACCTTCTGGAATATTGATTACTGAAGGCGCTAGAGGTGAAGGTGGATATTTGCTTAATAGTGAAGGGGAGAGATTTATGAAAACTTATGCATCAGGAAAAATGGAATTAGCTCCTCGTGATATTGTATCAAGATCAATTATGACAGAAATTCAAGAAGGTCGTGGATTCAAACATGAAACTGGAGTTGATTGTATGAAACTTGATTTGAGACATCTTGGTGATGAAAAAATTAAAGAAAAGTTAGGTGGAATCAGAGAAATATCAATTAAATTTTCTGGAATAGATCCTGCAAAAGATTTGCTTGACATTAGACCCGTTTGCCATTACATGATGGGCGGTTTACATACTGATATTGATGGTGCAACTGAAATTCAAGGTGTTTGGGCAGCAGGTGAAGTAGCATGTAACAGTGTTCATGGTTCTAACCGTTTAGGTGCAAATTCTACATCCGAATGTATAGTTTGGGGAAATATCACAGGTGAACTTGCAGCTGAATATGCATTGAACAATAATGACAATGATCAATGGCCTCATCATTTAGTAGCTGCAGAAGAAAAACGAATCTATGATGGAATATTTAGAGGAAATGGTGATGTAAATCCATATGAAATTCGACAGGAACTTACCGATACTTTGAATGATAAAGCATATGTCTATAGAAATGAAACCGACTTAGTTGATGGTCTTAAGAAAATTCGTGAATTAAAGAAAATGGCTTGGAAACATGTTGATGATAAAGCAAAAGAATACAATACTAATTTTGCAAATGTCATGGAACTTGATTCTATGTTTAGAGTTGCTGAAGTACTTTTAGTTGGCGCTATTAATCGTAAAGAATCTCGTGGTGCACATGCAAGAACTGATTATCCAAAACGTGATGATGAAAATTTCTTATATCATACACTTGCATATTATGATCCAAATGAACCTATTATGAAAAAACATCCTGTAACAATTACTAAATACAAACCAGTGGAGAGAAAATACTAGATGACTCAAGATGATAATAAAGAAGGCATTAAAGGAATGGCTAATCCTGGCCGATACGGAATTGAAAGAATAGCTTATCTGTTAATGCGTTTAACTGGATTAGGATTATTGGGTTACTTTATTGCACATGTTTACGAAACAAGTAATATCTTACGAGGTCGAATGGGTTGGGATGAATTTCTCGCAATGACTCAAACAACTGAAGGACATCTCTTTTTAGTACTTGTAATTGGAATGTGTGTTTTTCATACTGGAAATGGAATCAGAATTATGTTGGGACATGGTGGTGTTGGTGTAGGTAAGCCAGCAAGACCAGATTATCCATATGATCCTGCTTCTCAAAATTATCGACACAAAATAGGGATTTACTCTTCCATAGTTCTTGCCGCTGTTGCAATGATGTATGGTATGGCAGTAATGTTTGGTGAATAAAATGAAAGAAAGTACAATAATGAAAATTCACTATGGAACTGCTTTAGCATCAGTAGGATTGGTAGCTGTCCATATTTTGATGCGTCTTACAACCGGATTTTCTGATTCTTTATCATACGAAAATGTTTTAGCTAATTATCAGTCTATTCCATATGTTGTAATGCTTGAATTGATTTTGATTTTACTTGCAGTACATGGGTTTAATGGATTAAGAGTAATTTTACTAGAACTAAAACAAGGCAGGGTTTATGAAAAGGCTGTATCGTATGGTTGTGTAGTAGGAATGATAGCATTGATTGGATATGGTTCAAGAACAATTATTATGACAAATATGGGGATGTCCTAAAGATGGCCCAAGTTTCTAGTATTGCAGAAGAACAAGCACCAAATCCACTATCTGCATCAAAATCTGTTTTACTTAGAATTTCAAGATTTAATCCTGAAACTGATGAATCTAATAAATTCATGGAGTTTAGTGTTCCTTATCAAAAATGGACAACAGTTCTAGAAGCAATATTAGATGTCAAAAAACATTTTGATCATTCTGTAGCAGTTCGTTATTCTTGTAGACAAGCTACATGTGGATCTTGTGGTATGTTGATAAATGGAAAACCTAGATTGGCATGTTTTACTAAAATTAGTGAATTGAATTCTGATGTAGTAACTGTTGAACCAATGAATAACTTCCCCGTAATTCGTGATTTAGCTGTAAGATTTGAAAGATTGTTTGACACACATCATAAAATTAAACCATTTCTAATTCGTGATGATACTGAATTAGAATCAAATGAAAAAGAGTATTTACAATCCCCTGAAGAATTGGAAAACTTTATCCAATTTGCAAATTGCATTAAATGTGGATTATGTAATTCTGCTTGTCCAACTATGACAACTGATTCTTCATTTGTTGGACCTCAAGCATTAGCACAAGCATATCGATATGTTGCTGATAGTAGAGATAAAGGAAAAGATAGTAGATTAGACATTATAGATGAATCACATGGCATATGGCGATGTCATTTTGCTGGTTCATGTAGTCAAGTCTGCCCAAAAGGTGTTGATCCTGCAATGGGAATTCAATTCCTTAGAGGATATTTGTTAGGATTTAGAAGTTAATCAGTTTTTTTTGGAAGTTCGTTTACTTTATTGGGATTTGGACTGTTGTTAACTTGATTATTGATTTGTTCTGCCATAAAGTGATTTGAAACATTCACTTTAACATCCTCAACTCCTTCTACTTTCAAAAGATTGTCGTGAACATCTTGACAAATTTTAAAACCAAATACTGCTGGACAAAATGGACTAGTCAAATGCAAATCTACCTTTACATTACTATCATTGATGTCTACTTCATCAATTAGTTCTAATTCAACAATTGATGTATTGATTTCTGGATCCACAATCTTTGATAATTCATCAAAAATTTTCACCCTAAGTAATTTGATATCTTGGCTCATGTCGAAAAAACATTTATGCTATATATAACCATTTTACAACCTTAGTAGATGTATCGTTCACGACTTGGAACTGATTTGAGTAACATCACTTTAGACTATGTTTCATCAATTGATGATGATTCTCAAATTGCTTTGTATGATATCATTGGCAGTCAAGCCCATACAGTAATGCTGCTAGAAAATAAAATTATTACAAAAAATGATGCAAAAAAAATCCTATCTGCATTAGAAAATTTGAAAAATGAAAAATTTGATTCTTCATCTGGTGCAGAAGATATTCATGAATTAATTGAATCCCTAGTGATAAAAAAATCTGGTATGACAAGTGGTGGAAAAATGCACACTGCAAGATCTAGAAATGATCAAGTAGTTTTAGACATTAGAATGAAAATTAGAGATGATATCAACATCATTTGTAATTGTCTTTTAGATACAATAGAATCACTTGTATCTGTTTCTAAAAATCATCAAAAAACAATTATGCCCTTTTACACTCATCTTCAACAAGCTCAAGCAGGTTTGTTTTCTCATTATCTTTTAGCTCAAGCAGATGTTTTATCTAGAGATTTTTTAAGACTGTTTGATACATTTGAACGAATCAACCAAAGTCCTTTAGGAGCTGGACCTGTTGGTGGAACAAGTATTGCAATTGATAGACAAAGTACTGCAACAATGTTGGGTTTTGATGATGTTGTAGAAAATTCTCTTGATGCTACAAGTACACGTGATTTTGTAGCAGAGTATGTTGCAATGATTTCAATTTTAATGACTAACTTGAGTAGAATTTCTGAAGATTTTATAATTTGGTCCACATCTGAATTTTCATTTATTGAATTATCTGATGAGTTCACATCACCTTCAAGTGTAATGCCTCAGAAAAAGAATCCTGATATATTGGAACTTACCAGAGGTAAGACTGCAGAAATTATTGGAAATCTCACTGCAATCCTAACAACTGTAAAAGGTTTAGCTTCTGGTTATGGTCGTGATTTACAACAGATAAAATCTTCAATTTGGTCCACATCAAAAATTTCCATTAGTGCATTACTAATAATAAAATCAATAATTCTGACAATGAAAGTAAATGAGAAACAAATGAAAAAAGTTACTGAATCTAGTAATCTAATTGCATTAGATATTGCTGAAAAATTAGTCCAAGAAGGAATTCCATTTAGAGTAACTCATAAAATTGCAGGTATCTTAGTTCAATTGGCACATCATTCAAAAAAACCTATTTCTAAACTAACAACAGCTGAAATAAAAAAATCTGTAGAAGGAACTAAAGTTGATTCTAAGTTAGTTTCTTCAATTATTTCAACTACTAGTGTTGTTTCATCTCTAAAAGATAGGAAATCATTTGGTTCTTCAGGTTATGATGAACAAAAAAGAATGATTTCTGATCGAACAGAAAAAATCAATTCTTGGAGATCAGAAATGTCTGAAAGAGAAAATAAGATCAAATCTTGTTTAAACGAACTTCAAAAATCAATTAATGACATTATTTGATAACAAGATAGAGCGGGTCTAAAGGGATTCGGACCCTTGACAACCGGATTAAAAGTCCGGTGCGCTACCTGGCTGCGCCATAGACCCACACAAAAAAATTGTTTTCGTGTATAATTTAGTCTTTTACTAATAGATTTCATGACAGAAACTTTTAATCTAGGATTTTGATTCATAGTACTTGTGCCCTTGTAGTATAGCCCGGTCTAGAATTCGGCCCTGTCACGGCTGAGACGCGTGTTCAAATCCCGCCGAGGGCGCCATTATTTTCATTTATTCCATTCTTACAGCGATCAATATCCAAATCAGACCAAAAAATTATACCAAAATTTCTTACAAGAATATTAAAATTCAGGGAATTTTAGGGAAATTTATTGTCTGAAGAGAAAAAAGAATCTGAAGTTGAGGCAAAACCAACAGAAGAGGCTAAATCTGAAGAACCATCTGCTGAAGAAGTAAAGAAAGCTGAAGAAGCAAAAGCTGAAGCAGAATCTAAAGCTGCACAAGAAGCAGCAGCTAAAGTAGAAGCAAATGCAAAAGCTGTTGCTGATGCAGAAGCCGCAGTAAAAGAAGCTCTTGAAAAAGCAGAAGCTGCAAGAGCTGAATTAGAAGCTGCAGCAGATGAAGAATACAAGGCAATTGCTGCTGAAGTAAAAGCAGATACTGCAAAAAAAGTTGATTACACATTCAAACGTCAAGGTGAAGAAATTTTTAGAAGAGAAATGGGTGAACCTGAATTTTGGTTAGAAAAAGAAGATAGATTTCCTAGACCTATACTTTCCGCAGATGAACAAGAATCTATCACAAGACAAGCTGAAACCCCTCACGATCAAACTCCTGCATATAATCCACAACATGTTCTCAGTCCAGAATATGGTGGTGTATCAAATTATGAACGTGGTGTAGATTCATTCTTAGATGAATTAAGAGCTAAACTTGCAAAACAAAAAAGTGATCCTGAATCTACAGAAAAAGAAATTCTTGCAACCGAAAATGAAATTACTTACTTAGAATCAATACATGAAAATTACTATATTGGAATGAATGTTTTTAGAACTGCAAAAGGCGGAAGGAATAAGATTAGTGCTTAGGAATGAGATGAAAAGATGGACCACGTAATTTTTGATGTAATGAATACGAGAGTAACTTTCAAAAACGTCCCATTACATGAGTTATCAAAATTTGCATTTAAGGACGTTGCAGCTGCAGCAGATGAATTCAAAAAAATTGACGGTGTTGATGAATGTATAATTATTCAAACTGCTAGTAGAATTGAAATTTTTACTGTTAGTAATACTGAAACCTCAGATACTCCTGATGCAAGAAGAGAAGAAGGTAAAACTCTGATATTAAATCAAGTTAAAGAAAAATGGATTAGTTTAACTGAATTGGAACAAATCGATATTGATCATTTTGATCAAACTATTGAAGTTTACAAGAGTGATGATGTCTATCTAAATTTACTTCGTTTAGGTTCAGGAATTGATTCCTTTGTTGTTGGAAAACCAGAAGTATTTGATGAAATAGTCCAATCTTTATCTCACGCAAAATCTGCAGGAACCTCTGGTACTATTCTTAACAAATTATTTGAAAGTGTAATTAGATTATCTAGCAGAATGAGAGAAACTACTGGAATTGCAAAAGATATTGTATCTCTTGGTGATGTTGCAGTAAAATTAGTTGAAGAAAAGGCTGGATTAGATGCAAAGAAAAAGGTATTATTAATTGGCACTGGAAATTCTGCAGCATTAGTTGCAAAAACATTAAACAAAAAAGAAATTTCATATGATGTAACTAGTAGAACTGTTGAACGTGCAACTGGATTTAGTACTGTAGTAGGTGGAAATCCAATAGATTTCAATGAAGTTTTATCAACTTTTGATAAATATGATATTATTTTTGTTGCAACTACTTCTGATTACTTCTTGATTACATATGATAGAATTAAACTCATAATGGAAGAAAAGAAAAAAGGTACATTGGTTTTAGATTCTTCTATAGTTCCTGCAATTGAAAAAATTATTACAAAAGAAATACCTGTATTGTCTGCTAGAATGAAAAGACTAGATGCTTAAATTTTTTATTTTTGTTTTCTTACTATGAAATGTTTTACTGCTTCTACTGAATAATCAATTCCGTGAATTTCTTCCATGTGAGTTCTAAACTCTTGAATTACTTTATCTTCTTCACCTTCAGCTACAAAATCACAGTCAAAACCATAATCTCGACATGCTAGCTTTGGCATATTTTGATGAAAATTACTTGGTATAAAAATTAAGATATTTTTTAAAATATAATAGCACTAGGAAAATTTTTTATCCGTATGATTCGTATTTGATTCCAAAGCTTCCATCGGCTTTCTTTTCATGTTCTGTTACGAATCCTTTTGGACCTAAATGATCAATTACACCATCAATTGTACCTTGATATCCACAAATATAGATAATAGAATTTTCTGGAGTTAATTCTTCACCTACCATTTCTTCTACTGGTGATAGTCCTGTTTTTTTATCTGGTTTGAAAAATGATTCTACTCTTCCAACATGACCATTCCAAGATCTATTGAAAAACTCTTTTGGTCTACTAATTGCTGCTCTATATCTGAAATTCCATTGATCCCGTCCTCTCTTTTCACTTTCTAATTCATAATCTGTTAATAGTCGCTTGTAACTTAATTCATCAACATAACTTGCACCATGTAAAACAATTACTTCTCTCTTATCATTAGTATCATGGAAATGTTTTGCAAATGCAATAAATGGTGCTAATCCAGTACCACCTCCAACACAGATAACTCTTCGATTATCTTTTTTACCGTTATGTAATTTATCGCTAATTAATAATGCAGCACCTGTTGGGTCTCCTAAACTTACTTCGTCACCAACACTCAGATAAAATAATTCAGTTGTAACTCTACCTGGAAGTGGTTTTCTAACCCATCTGATTACAAATTCAAAATAATCTCTATTTTCAGCATGTGATGCAATTGAGTATGCTCTTCTAACAACTTTTTTTTCTGCTGGAATTGGTAGACCAATAGTTAAAAATTGACCTGTTTTGTATTCTGGCATTCCATTTTCAGGAACTAATCGTATGATAACTAGATCTTCTTTAAGCAGTTCTCTGTAAACCACTTTTGCCTTCATTTCAGTAACCATACAACGAGGTTTCCTGTTACTTTGGATAAATATATTTCTCTTATGAGGTAATCCTAAAGATCAGATCTTATTAAAATTTTAATTAATTTGTGACATAATTTCATCAAGAATTTTTTGATTTGCTGCAGCAATAAATGAAACTCTTGTTTCATAACTTAAATCCGCATCAAGTGGATTCAAATTAGCATCTAATAATAATCCACCAGCTTCTTTCACAATTATACATCCAGCTGCAATATCTTGAATTCTAATTTTATCTCTAAAGTCAATAAAAACATCCATCAAACCTCTTGCAAACAATGCCATTTCTAATGCATTAGCTCCAAAATGTCTAGTGTGATTATGATTTTGAAATATTGGATACATTCGTTGCATTAATTCATTTGAACCACCAGATGTGTTAATTCCAACAATTTTGTAAATTGGTTCTTTTTGTTGAACTTTGATTTGTTTATCATTCAAAAATGATCCCTTGTTTTTTGAAGCCCAATACATATCTCCATTTGTTAAATCTGTAATTACACCATCTGTAATTGAACTGAGTTTATTTTCTGTTGCAAATGCTAATGAACTACAAAAAAATGGAACACCTCTTACTGCGTTTGCTGAACCATCAATTGCATCCATTATTACAAATCCCTTTGGATTATTTGATAATTCTACTCTGCCACATTCTTCACCTAAAACAACACATTCAAAATCAATTTCTTTTAGATAATCTAATACAGTTTGTTCAGCAGTAATGTCGATATTTCTTGAAATATCTCCTCCTGCACCTACTCCAAAATCTCCTGCAGCATCTTCAGTTCCTGCAAGATCTTTTACATTTTTATAAATTCGATTTGATGCCTCACGGAGAATTTCTATAACTTCCACAAACAATAATTTTTACATCGTAATTTAAGTGAAGAAAATTTTTGTTTTGAAAGCATAAATAACAACACATTGAATTGTGTATGTGAGTGGAAAAGACGAATCAATTTTTAGTAAAAGTGCTCTAATGGGAACAAAACCTGGAAAACAAATCATTAAACAAGGTTTATTCAAATCAAAAGGATTCAAATTATTCAATCAATACAAACAAGAGGCTGAAGATTCATTTCCTGCATTTGCTCAAAGATTTGCAAAAAATCTATTTGAACAAATTAACGCTGATCAATCTCCAAATACAACACAGCAGCAATTTGCTGAAGAAGTAGGTTCAACTGAAATTATTTTAAATGCATCTGAAATTGAGCCTATAAAATCTAAATTACAAGATTTTGATACATTACATGATAGAGTACTTAGAATTTTGAATTCTAATTTTGTCAAAATGACATTTCCTGTTTTTAATGGTCTTTTTGATGCATCTACAGATTATTTCAAAGATGATAAAACTACTACAATGAGAGAAGATATTGTTGACGGTCACATTATTGCAATTGATCTTAGTGAACCTATGGATAGAATTGTAGACAAAGATGAAGATTTGGAATACCTCGATGATTACAAGTTGATGAATCCCTATATCTTGAAACTTGCAAGAGAAAAAATTTCAAAAGGTGGTGAGGATGTGCTTAAAGAATTTGAAGAAGGTTTCAAACAAGCCAGAATTGGACAATATCTTGATACAAAACTAAAAGATAAACCCACAGAAATTACCGAAGAAGAATTAATTGAAAGCTACAAAAAATATCGTTCTGTAATGGGAACTGCTGGTAGAAATATGGCTTTGAATCGTGCACCTTTAGCTGATATTTTTTACACTGGAATGGCAAAAGCTGCTGAATGTGTTGGATGTGGAAATGAGATTGAAGATAGTATTAGAGATAGAGCTGCAAAAATTCCTTCATGGCCATTATTCTATTCATTAAAAATGAATGATGCAAAGAATGGATTTGAAGAAACAATGAAACATAGTGAATCATATTTGAGTGAAGCTAGAGATGCATTAGAAAAATTACCTGATAATTTCTCACATACTAAGTTCTTGGAATTCCTATTTCTTACTGTAGAACATTATAATCAATTCTGGTATAAGAAATTACAAGAAGAAAACATCTGGTCAGATCTTAACAAAAATCTTCCAACTAAGTGATAAAATTGATGTGGTCTGAAAAATATCGACCTCAGAAAATTTCTGACATGGTCGGTAATGAAGAATCTCGTTCAGCTGTTATTGAGTGGTTAGCAAAATGGAAAAAAGGAAAAAAACCTCTTTTGATAGTTGGACCTCCAGGAATTGGTAAAACTACAATTGCATATCTGTTGGCTAAGCAATTTAGCTATGATATGATTGGTCTAAATGCGAGTGATGTACGAAGTAAATCTAGAATAAATGAAATTTTGACTCCTGTATTAGGTAATGTGAGTGTTTTAGGAAGCCCAATGATCTTTGTTGATGAAGTTGATGGAATTCACGGTCGTGGAGATTATGGTGGTGCTTCAGCACTTGTTGATATTCTAAAAAAACCCAATGTACCAATTTTACTAGCAGCAAATTATGATGATTCCGATAAAATGAAAAGTATCAAAAAAGTAGTTACGACAATTTCATTCAAAAAAATTCCACCACGATTATTGGGTGTTTATTTGGATAATATCTTAAAAAAAGAAAATGAAAAACTAAGTCCTGGTTCATTAATCAAAGTTATAGATAAATCAAATGGAGATATTCGTTCAATGATAAATCTAACTCAATCTCTAATAACTGGATTTAATCCACCTACTGAATCAGTTTTTGAAGATATTAATGTTGAAGATGGGATTAATGCATTTTTCAAAGCAAATTCGATTGAAGAAGCTCGAAGTGTTTTGTATTCAATCCAAATTGATCCAAGAGAAAAAATTAATGCATTTTATTCAAGTATTATTACTAGTGAATTAGATAGCGATTCTCTTGCAAAATATTTAGAAATTATTTCTGATGCTGATATGTTATTTGGAAAAATTATGAAAACTCAAAATTGGAGATTACTACGTTATCTAAATGATATTTTGATTAATTTATATCAAAAAGATGATAGGATTAGATATTCAAAATATAATTTGTCTTGGCCTGTACTTAATAGAATTCGTTGGGATGGTGCAAAAATAAAATCATTATCTTCAGTAATGTCTAAAAAATTACATCTATCTTCAAGTGCATTCGTTACATTATGCTTACCATATGTTTTATTTTGTATAAAAAATAAAACTCTGGAATTAGAATTAGAAGAAACTTTTGGCGATATCATTGACAAGGAGATTGAATTGTTACAATGAGCTGGATAAAAATTCCAATGAAATTTCCTGGAACTTGTATTATCTGTAATGAAAAAATTGAAATCAATGAAATTGGATTATGGTCAAAAGGTGTTGGAGTAAAACATGAAAAATGTGCAGAAACTAATGAATTACAATGTATTGTATGTGGTTCTCCTGCTGGGTGTTCTCAATGTGAATTTCAAGATATTTGTGATCTTTCTAATGTTTCACAATATTGTATTTGCAAGAAATGTAGTGATGAAAAGAATGCTTTTGATGCCTATCAAAAATCATCTCATAAAAAATTCCCAATTATTAATTCTTAAGAATTTTCACCCAAAATGAGTATTTTTCACTTTTACAAATTAGATTAATATATGAAAACCCTTGACTGAAATCAAATTATGCATTCTGAAAAGATCGCTGAATTCACAAAAAACAAAAACACTGCATTAGAAGGCGGTGGTCAAGAGCGTATTACTTCTCAACATGAAAAAGGAAAGTTAACTGCTCGTGAAAGAATTGATCTATTGCTAGATGAAGGCACTTTTGTTGAAGTCGATCCTATGACTACTCATCATTATTATGAGTATGATATGCAGAAAAAGAAGTTTTTTACTGATGGTGTAGTAGGTGGATATGGAAATGTTTCAGGTCGTCAAATCTTTGTTTTTGCATATGATTTCACTGTATTAGGTGGAACACTTAGTCAAATGGGAGCTAAAAAAATTACTAAATTAATGGATCATGCAGTTAGAACTGGATGTCCAATTATTGGAATTATGGATTCTGGTGGTGCTAGAATTCAAGAAGGAATTATGAGTTTAGATGGATTTGCAGATATATTTTATCACAATCAATTAGCCTCTGGAGTAGTTCCACAAATTACTGCAAGTGTTGGACCATCTGCAGGTGGTTCTGTATATTCTCCTGCAATGACTGATTTTGTTATCATGGTAGAAAAAATTGGAAGTATGTTTGTAACTGGTCCTGATGTTGTAAAAACTGTATTAGGCGAAGAAATTTCTTTTGAAGATCTTGGTGGAGCAAACACTCATGGAACAAAAAGTGGTGTTGCACATTTTGTTGCTGAAAATGAATACGAATGTATGGATTACATTAAAAAATTAATCTCATTTTTGCCTCAAAATAATACTGAACAACCACCTAAAGTTTCAAATGATGATGATCCAAATAGATTGGATAATAATTTAATCAATATCATGCCAGAGAATCCTTTACAACCATATGACATGAAAGAAATTATTAATTCGATTGTTGACAATCATGAATTTTTTGAAGTCCATGAATTATTTGCACCAAATATTGTAGTTGGATATGGTAGACTAAATGGTAACGTTGTTGGTATTGTAGCTAATCAACCAATGCATCTTGCTGGTGCATTAGATATTGATTCATCCAACAAAGCTTCACGTTTTATCAGATTCTGTGATTCATTTAATATTCCAATAATTACTTTAGTAGATACACCAGGTTACATGCCAGGTTCCAATCAAGAACACAATGGAATCATTAGACATGGAAGTAAATTGCTATATGCATATTGTGAAGCAACTGTTCCAAGAATCACATTGGTAATTGGTAAAGCATATGGTGGTGCATACATTGCAATGGGAAGTAAAAATCTTAGAACTGATATTAACTATGCATGGCCTACAGCCAAATGTGCTGTTTTGGGTGGTGAAGCAGCTGTAAAAATTATGAATAGAAAAGATCTTGCTGCTTCAGATGATCCTGAATCTCTTAAAAAACAATTAGTAGATGAATTTGCTGAAAAATTCGAAAATCCTTATGTCGCTGCATCTCATGGAACAGTTGATAATGTAATTAATCCTGCTGAAACCAGACCTATGTTGATTAAAGCATTAGAAATGCTTGCAAATAAAAGAGAAAAGCAATTGCCTAGAAAACATGGAAATATTAACTTGTGATTGAAGATGATTGAGAAAGTACTTATCGCTAACAGAGGAGAAATTGCTCTACGTGTTATTAGAACTTGTAAAGCACTTGGAATCAAAACAGTTGCTGTATATTCTGATGAAGATACAAATTCATTACATGTCAAACAAGCATCTGAAGCATACCATATTGGTGAAGCAGCACCTGCTAAATCATATCTTAATCAAGAAAAAATTCTAGATGTAATGTTGTCATCAGGTACAGATGCTGTACATCCTGGATATGGTTTCCTTTCTGAAAATGATGATTTTGCTAGATTATGTGAGAAAAATAAAATTACATTTATTGGCCCATCTGCAGATTCGATGAATCTTTGTGGTGATAAGATGGAATGTAAAGCTGCAATGTTAAAAGCTGAAGTTCCAACTGTACCTGGAAGTCCTGGTTTAGTAAAAGATGCAGATGAAGCAGAAAAAATTGCTAATGAAATTGGCTATCCTGTTTTACTCAAATCTGTTTATGGTGGCGGTGGTAGAGGAATTAGATTAGTAACTAATGATCAAGAATTGCGTGAAGGCTTTGAAACAGTTACTGGTGAATCCATAGCTGCAGTAGGAAAATCTGCAATTATTGTTGAAAAATTCTTAGAAAAAACAAGACACATTGAATATCAAATGTGTAGAGATCATCATGGAAATACTGTACACCTCTTTGAAAGAGAATGTTCTATTCAAAGAAGAAACCAAAAACTAATTGAACAAACTCCTTCTCCTGTTGTAGATGCTGCAAAACGTGAAGAGATAGGAGAATTAGTTGTTAAAGCAGCAAAAGCTGTAGATTATACTAATTTGGGAACAGCAGAGTTTTTGAGAGCAGATAATGGAGAATTTTATTTTATTGAAATTAATGCAAGACTCCAAGTTGAACATCCAATCAGTGAAATGGTTTCAGGATTAGATTTTGTTAAATTACAAATAGATATTGCAAATGGAGAACCACTTCCATTCAAACAAAAGGATTTACACATGAATGGCTATGCAATTGAATGTAGAATCAATGCTGAAGATACATTCTTGGACTTTGCACCATCAACTGGACCTGTTCCAGATGTAACTATTCCTGCAGGACCTAATGTTAGATGTGACACATATCTTTATCCTGGATGTACTGTTTCACCATTTTATGACTCCTTAATGGCAAAACTCTGTACATGGGGACCAACATTTGAAGAATCTAGAACTAGAATGCTTACTGCATTAAATGACATGTATGTACAAGGTGTAGAAACCTCTATTCCTCTTTACAAAACAATTCTCAATTCTGAAGAATACAAAAATGGAGAATTATCTACTGACTTTTTGAAACGTTATGATATGATTGATAAATTAAGTGAAGATCTTAAAAAAGAAAAAGAGAATAAAACTGAAGCTGCATTAGCCGCTGCAATTATTCATTCTGAATACTTTAAGAGTCAAGTACAAAGCAATTCTAACAATAGCGCAAACTGGAAAAATAAACTGGACTGATAAATATGACTAACTATAAAATCCAAGAAATTGAAAAATCCTTTGATGGAAAAATTTTAGAAAATCTTGGTGATAATGAATACATTATCAAAATTAATGATAATGAACATAAATTAAAAATAATTAATATGAATTCCCGTGGAATTGAATTTGTTTTAAATCAACAATATCATAGTGCAAAATATCTAGAACAATCAACAAATGAAATGAATATTGTAGTAGATAATGTACCAATGATTATCAATTTACATACTCATTACGACAAAGTTGTTTACAAAAACTCTGGTGGCGGTGGTTCAGGTGGAGCACAAAAAGCATTGAAAAGTCAAATTCCTGGTAAAGTTATTTCAATTTCAGTTGAAGATGGTGATTCTGTCAAGAAAGGTGATGTTATTTGTACTTTAGAATCAATGAAGATGCAAGTTGCAGTTAAAGCACATACAGATGGTGTTGTAAGAAACATCAAAGCTAAAGATGGTGCAACTGTTGCAAAAGGCGATATAATTACTGATATAGAATAAAAAAATTATTTATTTCAAAAAGTCTTTAATTTCTTGGTAATTTGGTTCCTTTAATGGATCTTCTGATACCCATTTGTATCCAATTTTTCCATCTTCCATAATTATGAAAACTGAACGCTTTGCTGCATTGTAATCTTTAATGTGAAGCAGATCTTTTAGTAAAATATCATAATCTTTGATAGTTTTACTTGTGTAATCACCTAACAATGGAAAATTGAAATTGTGTTTTTCTGCAAATGCTTTATTTGCAAAAGGTCCATCATTACTAATTGAAATTATTTGTGCTCCCATATCTGAAATTTCTTTCCATGAATCTCTGAAAGTACATAGTTCAACTTCACATACCGGTGAACTTGCTGCTACTATGAATGATAATACGATCTTTTTACCCTTAAATTCTTCCAAAGTCCTCATCTTCAACTCTGTATCTGGAAGTTCAAAATTTGGAGCAAGATCGCCTACATTCAATGCCATGATCGGATTTTTTTGTTATCCTATTAATTACTTTTCAAATTCCTCTTTTCAAAAACCTGATCGAAAAAACGAAGCATATCTTATTATATAAAACTCAGAGATGAAAGTTAAATTGGTCGGAGAAATAGCGGGCAATTATAGCACCGTAGTATTGATGTTCGGGTTCGCAGTTGTAGCAATGGCCCCCGCATTATTGATTTCTAGAATGGTTTCACCTCGTAAAAAGAGCAATCCTGTAAAATTTTTGCCAATGGAATGTGGCCAAGTTCCTAGTGGTGAAGGTCGAACTCATTTTATGATGCAGTATTACCCGTACATTCTGATGTTTGTAATTTTTGATGTAGTTGCAATTTTCTTATATGCTTGGGGCAGTGCACTTTTGGAACTTCCAAAAAGTGCAACTTTACCAATGATAGGTTTCTTAGCAATTATGTTTGGTGCAATGTCTTTTGCACTTTATCAATCAGGGAGAAGAAGAATTTGGTAGTTATTTATACAAATCAATCTAATGGGGGTTGGGAATAAAATTGCTTAAAGATCTAGTAACACCAGAAAATGCAAATGTCTTCATTGGAAAACTTGGAGATATTTTGGAAAAAGCAATTGACAAACCATTGGGCTATGCTATCAATTGGGGTAGAATTTGGTCACTTTGGCCTGTGCATATTGAAACAGCTTGTTGTAGTGTTGAGTTTGGTGCAGCATCAAGTCCTAGATACGATGTTGAAAGATTTGGTATCATTGAAGCATTTGGATCACTAAGACAATGTGATCTAATTGTTGTTCAAGGTACTATCACACGAAAAATGGCTCCACGTTTAAGATTAGTTTATGATCAAATGCCAGAACCAAAATATGTGATTGCAATGGGAGCTTGTGCAATTACTGGAGGATTATACTTTGATTCGTACAATGTACTTCCAGGAATTGATGGAGTTCTTCCAGTTGATGTTTATGTTCCAGGTTGCCCACCTAGACCTGAAACTCTCATACAAGGTTGTATTTTGTTACAAGAAAAAATCAAGAGAATGAAGGCTAGGAAGTTTGTATAATGAGTTCTGACACTGAAACAAAACCTGCAGCAAAACCTGCAGCAAAACCTGCAGCAAAACCAACTGAAAAACCTGTAGAATTACCTGCTTTTGAAAAAAGCATTTCGGAAAAAGTTACTGAAAAATTTGGTGATAAAGTTGAAGTTGAATTTGTCAAAGAAAAAAGAGTTGGCATAAAAGCTAAAAGAGAAGATGTTCATGATGTCGCTGAATTTATTCGAGATGGATTGAATTATGATCATGTAGAATCAGTTACCGGTGTAGATTATCCTCAAGATAAAGAAATTGAAGTAGTTTATGTAATTGGTTCATACTCCGATGAATCATTAGCTAAACAACTACTTGTTTTATCCACTAGAGCTCAAAGAGAAGAAAATCCACTTCCTGGAAAAGATGCAACAAAATTACCATCTCTTAGAGATATATTCTACAGTGTGGAATTTCATGAAAGAGAAGTTTTTGAAATGTTTGGAGTTTATTTTACTGGTCATCCTGATAATAGACGATTACTTTTGCCTGAAGATTGGGCAGATTTACCACCTCTCAGAAAGGACTTTGCAATAAAGGGACGATAGAAATGACAGCAGAACTACCTCCAGGATTAGCAATCCAAAAAGTTGATGAGAGAATAATGACTCTCAATGTTGGACCACAACATCCTGGTTCTGGACATATGAGAATTATTGTGCAAATTGATGGTGATTATATTGTTGCATGTGATCCTGATCCTGGTTATGTACATCGTGGAGAAGAAAAAATGGCTGAATATAGAAATTATATTACAAATATTCCTCACTTAGAAAGACCTGTAATTCATGATTCTTGTAATGTTCTTTATCCATATGTTTTGGGTGTTGAAGAACTTCTTGGAATTGAAGTTCCAGAACGTGCAAAATATGTTAGAGTAATCTGTTCAGAATTAAATCGTTGTATTTACATAATGTATTGGCTTGCAATTTATGGAATCTTCTTAGGTCACTCTACAATGTTCATGTGGCCTGCTGGAGATCGTGAACTCTTAATTGATTTAATGGAAAAAATTAGTGGTGCTAGAGTAACACATGCACACTTTGTTCCAGGTGGAGTTAGAAATGATTTGCCACCAAACTTTGAAGAAGTATGTTTACGTCAAGTCAATTACTTTGAAAAACGTATCAAAGAATATGCTGCAGTCTTTTATGACAATCCAATTTTAATTTCAAGAACTAGAGATACTGGAGTTCTTTCTCGTGAAGATGCAATTAGACTTGGTACCACAGGTTCTGTATTACGTGCTAGTGGTGTTAATTATGATCTTAGACAAAAGGAACCTTATGATGTGTATGATGAGCTAGATGTTCATAGCCCTGTAATGAAAGAAGGAGATTCATATGCAAGATCTAAAGTTCCATGGCTTGATATGTTAGAGAGTTGTAAAATTATCAGACAAGCATTAGAAAAAATGCCGAAGTCTGGTTCTGTAAGAGTAAAATTAAAACCAAATCCAAAAGGTGCACTTGATTCTGTATACAAACGTGTAGAATCAGGACGAGGATCTTTAGGATGTCATATTTTTTCAGATGGTAAAGTTGAACCTTACAGACTCAAAATGAGTGTTGGTTCATTTAGAAATTTGATTGCATTACCATATCTGTTAAAAGGTGAAAAACTTGGTAACATGCCATCAGTTTATTGGAGTCTTAATTATTGGCCAGTGGAGGCAGATCGATAAATGTCTGTTATTGCACCAAATTTCAAACTAAGTGAGTTTATCAAATCTTTAATTGATGATGTAGTTTGGTTCCTTTTGATATTTTCATTAATTGGTTTGCCATTAATCATGATGGTATTATTTTACATCCCGATGCCTGTAATTGATGGAGAATTACTTACACCATTTTTGGCATTCACTTTCTTGGCGGATCCTACTAGAACGCTTCCAATAATTAACGCATTTATGACAACTGATATGTTTAAGATAATGGCATTTCCTGGATTTGGATTTGCTGCATTAATCGCTGCTGGTACAATCTTTATTGAAAGAAAAATGCTTGCAAAATTACAATTAAGAGTTGGTCCATTTTATTGTGGAAAAGTCGAAGGTATTTTACAATTAATGGGTGATGGTTTAAAATTAATTTCAAAAGAAATTATCATTCCAGCAAAAGCTGATAAACCCATTTTCTGGGCAGCGCCAGTTCTTTTTGTTGCATCTGCTGCAGCATTTGTTGCATTAATTCCAGTTGCACCAGGTTGGGTTGTTGCAGATGTTGACATGGGACTGCTTGGAGTATTTGCTGTAATTGGATTCTTCCCAATTGTAACAATTCTTTCAGCATGGTCTGCAAATAGTAAATTCCCATTCATTGGCGGAATTAGAGCCTTATTCCAAATGGTTTCATTTGAAATTCCATTAATCTTATCATTATTGGGAGTTGTAATGGTTACAGGAACTCTCAACTTATCTGAAATCGCTGCAAGTCAATCTAGTTTCCCTTGGATTGTATTTTTGCCAGTTGGTGCAATTGTCTTTTTCATTACTATGTTAGCTGAATTAGAAAGAATTCCATTTGATTTGCCTGAAGCAGAAAGTGAAATTGTTGCTGGATGGTTAACTGAATTATCTGGAATGATGTATGGACTTGTTCAATTAGGAACTTATTTGAAACTTTATGCATTTGCAGCACTATTTGTTGTATTATTCCTTGGTGGATGGAATGGCCCAATGATTGTTCCACCATTACCTCTGGAACTTGCAACTCATGGACTTGAACTTGGTCCTGTTACAGCAAAGGTAGGTGGATTGGAGCCAATTTTAGTTAATACAATTAATCAAGAAATGCTTAATGGAACAGTTTGGTTTGTTCTAAAAACTGTTGGTGTTATCTTCTTTATACTATTACCAAGAGGTGTTTTCCCAAGAATTAGAATTGATATGTTGTTAAGTCTTGGATGGACCAAATTGATCGGTTTAGCATTCGTTAACATCTTTATTGCACTAGCTTTGGTTTACGCTGGAGTGCTCGGGCCAGGAGGATTACAATGACAAATACAGCTACAGGAATTGTACGTGCACTAAATTCTGGAATTAAACATATTGCAACAAAAAGATTTACTCTACGTTATCCTGAAGAGAAACTAAAATTTGTTGGAGATGGTTATCAGTTTGATCCATCTACTGGTGTTGGAATTGCTGGACTAAAAGGTCGTCACATGTTATTTCACGATCACTGTACTGGATGTCAACTATGTTCAATTGCATGTGAAGGTGTTGCTGAAGCAATTGCAATGGTAAAAGTTCCAGAAGAACAAAAACAAAATAAAAAATCAATTATGCCACAAATTGATTATGGAAAATGTGTTTTCTGTGGATTATGTGTAGATGCATGTCCATTTTATGCATTATACATGACAAATGATTATGAATTATCATCATTTACCAAAGAAGGTTTAATCTACACTCCTGCACAACTTGCAGTCAAACCTTATGTTGAACAAGATTCTGAAATTGTAATTACTAAAAACGGAGCAACTCATGGCTGATGCTGCATTTCTTGCATTAAGTGTAATCACAATTGGTTCTGCAATTGCAGCACTTGAAATGAGATCATTAATTTATGGTTCAATTGCATTAATGGGAACACTTGGCGGTATTGCAGGTTTCTTCTTTATGCTTGATGCACCATTTGTTGCATTATTTCAATTAGCAGTTTATGTTGGTTCTATTGCTGTGTTGATTCTATTTACAGTCATGTTAGTAAAAAGAGAACTTATTTTCAAAAAAATTGAAGACCCAAAAAGAAAGTTTGCTGGAATTGGATTAATGTTAGTTGTTATGATGGCATTAGGTGCTGTATTCTTAGACTCTGGAATCAAAACAATAACTACTGATGAACCACCAGTTGATTTTAGAGATATTGGTGCTGACTTTGTAACTTACTATTGGCCTGCATTAATTTTGATGGGTTTGATTTTGGCCGGTTCTGTAACTGGTGCATTAGTTTTAGCTAGAAGAGAGGATGTGGAGAATGACCAACGAGTTAGTTGATTTTACATTAGTTTCTATTGCATTACTTGCAATAGGTATCTATGGACTTGCAGTAAAACGTAATTTCATTAGAATGTTATTTGCAGTTGAAATTATTATCAATGCAGCAAATCTAAATCTTGTAGCCTTTGGTCGATTCATACCAGATAGCGGTGGTCAAACTTTAGCATTATTTTCTATTGCAATTGCAGCAGCAGAGGTAGCAGTTGGATTGTCATTAATTATTGTAGCATATCGCATGTATCAAAATGTCGATATTGCAGACTTTAGGAGCTTGAAAGGATAATGGAATACGCATTACTTCAGGCAGTTTTCTTGCCATTATTGTTATCTCCAGTAGCCTATATTCTTGGTAGAAAAGTAGGTCCTACTCCAGCAATGTGGTTCACATTTGCAATTTTACTATACACTACAATTCTTGTAATCAATGCAGCACTTTCTGGAACAGTAGAAGAACACTATCCATGGACAGAACAATTCGGTGAATTTGGTTTCTTGATGGATGGACTTGCATCACCATTTGCAATAATGATTTATGTTTTGTCTACCATTTTGGCAATCTACTCCAAACCATACATGATTCATAAATTCCATGAACAGTTTGAAGAAGAACAAAAAATTAATCATTCAGAAGGTGGACAATCATCTGTTGTTGAATCAACAGCTTTAACAAATTATGTTAATGCAAAATCTGGTCTTTACTTTGCATTATATCTTGTATTTGCAATGGGAATGCTTGGAACCGTTCTTGCAACAAATCTGATTGAATTTTATATTTTCTTTGAAGTAATGTTGATTCCAGGTTTCTTTATGGTTGCATTATGGGGTGATGGACCAAGAAGAAAAATTGGTTTAATGTTCTTATTCTGGACCCATGCTGGTGCAGTTGTTTTACTACTTGGATTTTTGATGATAGGTCTCACACTTGGCAGCTTTGATTTTGCTGATATTCAAGAATCTGAATTACCTGCAGATATTGCGATGTACTCAGCGGTAGCTATTGCGATAGGACTTGGTGTCAAACTAGCAGTTTTCTTGTATCACATTTGGCTTCCATATGTACACGGTGCAGCACCTACACCAATCAGTGCATTATTGTCACCAGCAATGATTGGAATTGGAGCTTATGGTATCTTTAGATTAATTGTTGAATTCTTACCTGCAACCTTTTCAGAATTAGCTATTTGGTTCCATATTTGGGGTCTTGTTACTATGATTTATGGTGGCGCTATGGCGTTAATGCAAGATGACCTAAAACGATTCCTTGCTTATTCAAGTATCAGTCAAATGGGTTATCTACTCTTTGGTATAGGTTCCATGTCATCATATGGTCTTGCTGGTGCTGAAATGATGTATGTAACTCACGCTATTGGTAAAGGTATTCTCTTCATGATGGCTGGAATAATTATTGTTAAAGTTGGAACTAGAAGTATTAAGAAACTTGGAGGATTGGCAGGTAAGATGCCAATCACTGCAGTATGTGCAGTAATTGGTGCACTAACAATAATGGGTGTTCCACCAACTAGTGGATTTATGGGTGAATGGATTATGTTTTATGGTGCATTAGAAACTGCTATTGCCGAAGGTTCTACAGTTAGAGCAGTAGCATTTGGATTAGGTCTTGTTGCAACTGCATTAACAATGTCATATATGCTTTGGATGCTAAAACGTGTATTCTTTGGAAAACTTCCTGAACACCTACAAAATGTCAAAGAAGGAAGTTGGTACATGACAATTCCAATGATGATATTAGCAGGATTTTCAATTGTAGTTGGAATTTATCCAGATATTTTCTTGAAAACAATTATGCCATACATGAATGGAGTGTTGGGAGTTTAGACTATGGCAACTGAATTAATGGGATTTGAAATTACTGCCATAAGTGCTTGGTTAGTTTGGATTTTACCATTTGCAGCAGCAATGATAATGCCTGGAATTGGAAAATTATCTCAAAATGCAACCAAATACGTTGCAGTTGGATTTGCTCTAATGAGTGCAGTATCTGCAGCAACCATGGTTCCTGTTGCATTAGAAGCTCATGAATTACATGATCAAATAATGTGGATTGAAGCAATTGGTCTTAAAGCTGGAGTGTTAGCAGATCCTCTTTCAATTATAATGGCAAATGTTGTTGGTTGGATTTCTTTCTTGATTATGATTTACAGTACAGGATACATGAAAGGCGATAAAGACATTACAAGATTCTGGTTCTGGATGATGTTCTTTATTGGTTCAATGCAATTAATTGTATTATCTGATAACTTGTTACAAGTCTTCTTCGGTTGGGAAGGCGTAGGATTAGCATCTTATGCTTTGATCAGCTTTTGGTATCGTGACAAGAAGAAAGATCATGTTGGTACTGAAGGACGAACTGTTCTTGGAATGTTAGATTACTATGCTCCAACACATGCTGGTATGAAGGCATTCATCATGACAAAAGTCGGTGATGTAATGATGATTGCTGGTATGCTTTTGATATTCTTGTTTGCAGGTACTTTTGGATTTAAAGAATTAATGGGTAATACAGATTGGGCAACGGCAATGGCTGCTCAAGGATTGTTAGTTCCTGCATTTGTTTTGCTATTTGGTGGTGCAATGGGTAAATCTGCACAATTCCCATTAAATGAATGGTTGTTAGAAGCAATGACTGGACCAACTGCAGTATCTGCATTAATTCACGCTGCAACAATGGTCAAAGCTGGTGTCTTCTTGGTAGCAAGAATTGGTCCACTTGTATTTGCTTTAGGTGCTGCTGGAATTTTAGCAGATCAATTCTTTGAAATTGTTGCATGGGTTGGTGCAATTACTGCATTGTTGTTGGCAACACAAGGTATGGTTAATCCAGAAATTAAGAAAGTTTTAGCATATTCTACAGGTTCTCAAATTGGTTACATGATGATGGCTTTAGGTGTGGCAGGATTATCACATCAATATGTTGATGGTTATACTGCAGGATTTTACCACTTAATTTCACACGCAATGTTCAAAGCATCATTGTTCATGGCAGCAGGTTCTTTGTTACATATTGTTGGTTCTCGATTTATGACCGATATGGGTGGTCTAAGAAAACACATGAAGAAAACATATGCATTCATGTGGGCTGCAGGTCTTGGTTTGATGGGAGCACCATTTATCACAACAGGTTTCTGGAGTAAGGATGCAATATTTGCTGCAGTATATGAATCTGGAAATGAATGGGCTTTGCCATTATTTGCTATCGCAGTTTTAACGGCTATTATTACAGCATTCTATACCACAAGAATGATTGGTTTGGTATTCTTTGGCAAGAAAAGTAAACACATTGAAAAGATGGAAGAGGAAGGACATCACATTCATGAAGCATCAGTATCTATGTGGGTTCCATATGGAATACTTGCAGTATTAACAATTGGTATTGGTATTATTGGATTGTCTGCAGAAGAAGGATTACATCATACATTTGAATATTATCTTAAAAACTCATTTGGAATTTACAGTTCTCATGCAGCCGATGAATCCTCCATATTACCAGAATTCTTACAAGGACTCAATCCAATTGCACTTGGTGCATCATTAGTAGCATTTTCAACTGGTATTGGATTAGGTTACATCTTTTACATTGGAAGATGGGTCGATCCTGTTAGATTTGTAAATTCAAATATTTTCTTTTATGCAATTCACAAGCTTTTCTTAAACAGATGGTATCTTAATGCAATTGTCTATTGGTGCTTTGTTACAACACCATTATGGTTGGCAAGAGGTGTTTCAAGATACTTTGAGAAGACAGCAATCGATTATGGTATGAATGATGGAGTTCAAAAAGCCGCAAGTTGGGGTGCCAAAGTTATTCAAGGAACCCAATCTGGTGTTTCACAGTCGTATCTATTTGTATTTGGAGCAGGATTATTATTTGTAATTCTGATATTGTTGATGTAGGAGATTTGATGATATGTTAGAAATTACTTCAACTCCTCTTGTAATAATTGGTATACTTGGTACCGTTGGTATTCTTCTTCCGATAATCAGTATTGCAAGAAAAGAACAAGGTTCCAATTCATTTTATGCCATAATTGCATTTGCAGCATTAATTGTATCCATGGGTTATGTTGGATATCAATTCATTAGTGAAAATGTATCTGCTTCTGCTCTGTTTGCTGAAGATGTACTTGTTGATGATGCATTTGGTGGCTTCTTTGCAATTGCCATGTTGATAGTTGCTTTGTTCACAACTGTTGGCTCCTTTAATTATATGAGAAAACATAATTCTCCAGCTGTTTACTATTCTCTAATTTTACTTGCAACAATCGGTATGGTTCTAGTTGCATACTCAACAGACCTTGTAATGTTATTTGTTGCATGGGAACTCATGAGTATTCCAACATACATTTTAGTTGGATTTAGGAAAAAGAATCCAAGCTCCAATGAGGCAGCTTTGAAATATTTCTTGTTTGGTGCTTTGTCTTCAGCAATCATTGTTTATGGTATCTCTCTTGCATACGGATTAACTGGTTCTACAAATATTGGAGAAGTCATTCAAGGTTATTCAACACTTGATCCATCAATGCTTCCATTGGCATTGTTATCAGTTGGACTGTTTATAGCAGGATTTGGATTCAAAATGGGACTGGTTCCATTCCATCAATGGCTACCAGATACTTATGAAGGTGCACCATCACCAATTACAGCACTTCTTGCAGCAGCAACCAAAAAGGCTGGATTTGCTGCAACAATTAGAATCGTAATTTTAGGAATGGTTGTATTGCATCTAGATTGGACTTTAGCTCTTGCAATAATTGCAGTAATGACCATGACTATTGGTAATGTAGCAGCAATTATGCAAAAGAACATTTCAAGAATGTTGGCATATTCTAGTATCGCACATGCAGGTTACATCTTGATTGGACTTGCAGTTGCACCACATACTTCTCTGGGTTTGCAAGGTTCATTGTACCAAATTATGAATCACGCTGTAATGAAAGGTGCAGCATTTATTGCAATTGCAGGAATTGTAACAACTCTTGCAGTTACTCATATTGATAAATTGAAAGGACTTGGAAGAAGAATGCCTGTTACGGCATTAGGTTTGGTAATTGCATTATTTGCACTTGCTGGTGTTCCTCCACTTTCTGGATTCTGGAGTAAGTTGATGTTATTTGGAAGTGCATTAGATGCAAGTTCTGCATTATGGTGGGCTCCATGGCTTGCAATTGCAGGTGTATTAAACAGTGCATTGTCATTAGCATACTATGGTTGGTTGACAAGAAAAATGTACTTTGAAGGAGAAACCGAAAAGAGAGTTATCGAACCAAAATCTGTTATGGCAATAATGATCTTCTCAACAATCTTCTTAGTAGGATTTGGTGTTTATCCAGAACCATTAATTAAATTTGTAGAACTTGCAACACCAGTACTTAGTTTAGGTTCTATGCCTTAAACAAAGTAATTTAATTTGTAGAAATTATCACAACAGTAGTTAGTTTGAGTATTATACCTTAAATGAAGTAAATTTAATTAATTCTTCTAAATTCACTTTTGCTTCGTTATCTGGAATTTTTCTCAAAAATGCTCTTGCTTTTTCAGAATATTCTTTTAACAAATCTTCCATTTTATTGAATCCATCTCTTGGATCAACACTTTTCTTAATTAGCAAATTAAATAATTTTTCTTCATTTTTCCAATCTAGTAAATCATCTCTTATTTGATATGCAATTCCAAGATTTTTCCCATATCCTGTTAATGCTTCAATTTGTTCTTCTGTTCCATTAGCTACAATTCCGCCAATCCTTGCTGCAACTTCAAATGCAGTTGCAGTTTTGTATTCTATTACTTTCAAATAGTCATCAAATGTAATGTCTCCACTTTCTTCTAATCTACCTTCAATTATTTCTCCTTCACTCATTAACATTGCAGTTGTTGCTAAGTCTTTTGTAATTCTTGCATTATCTAATCTGGATGAAATTGCAAGAATTAATCCTAAAACAAAGTCTCCTGTCAAGACACTAGTATTGTAACCATATTTTACATGAAATGGTTCCTTTTGTCTTCTCATAGTTTCATCATCAATAATATCATCATGTATGATTGATTCCATATGCAAAAATTCTACTGCACAAGATGCTGCTAATACATTTTCATCTATTTTTCCAATACTCTCAGCTGCTAAACTCAAAATTATTGGTCTGATTCTTTTTCCGCCTTCTAATGAATATTTTAAAGGCTCAATAAATTCAGATTCTGAATACAAAGCAAGCTCTTTTTCTAAAGCTTGATCAATTTTTTTGATATATTCCCCATATGTCTCTAGAAGAGGATTTATCTCAATATTTTTTCTGTCCAAGATAATTGATCAAAACCCCTCTTCATTAGTAATTAAATCTTGGTGCTCCAGCCGGGATTTGAACCCGGGATCACTGCCTTGAAAGGGCAGTATGCTTGACCGGTCTACACCACTGGAACCCACGTAAATTTCTCTTTTAGATCATAAAATCTTTTGGTACACAACAAAGATTTTTGTACTGGCAAATTTAGACAAGAATTATGAACATAATTGAAAGAATTGATAAAATTATTGAAGAAAGAAGTCTTCTAAAACACCCATTTTACGAAATGTGGTCTGATGGAAAATTAACTCAGGAATCTCTAGCAGGATATTCAAAAGAATATTTTCAACTTGTAAAAGCTGTTCCTGAATTTATGGCACCAATTATTGAAAAAGCTCCTAGTTCAGTAGTTTCTGAATTAGTTGATAACCAACAAGAAGAATCTGATCACATTAAACCCTGGATTAATTTTGCAGGAGAACTCGGAATCTCTGAAGATGAATTAATTCCATATTCTGGATTAGAAAAAACCAATAAAGCTGTATCAGATTTGGCTGAATTAATGAATACTTTTGATGGTGGTGCATGTGCAATGTATGCATTTGAAAAAGAAATTCCAAAAATCAGTCAAACAAAATTAGATGGACTATCTGAATTCTATCAAATCACAACTGATAAGGCAACAGAATACTTTAAACTCCATACAGAAGCTGATGTTAGACATGCAGCATCTTGGAGAAATATTATTGAAAAATCAAATGCTGATACAAGTGACTTAATTGAGATTGCTGAAAAATCAGTATCAGCACAAAATCTGTTACTTGACAGTTGTTATGAGAAATACTGTTAATCTCATAACATTTTATACCTCACAAAATTTTTGTTATTTTAGGGCCCGTAACTCAGCTTGGTAGAGTAACCGGCTCATAACCGGTGAGCCAAGGGATCGAAGCCCTTCGGGCCCATCTTTTCAATTAGTTTTAAAATAAGTTAATACAAAAATTACTGGCTGCAATGAAGAATCAGAGTTATATCTGAAATTGATGATTGGAAGGCATTTGTCTGAGCTGCCTGAATTTATTTACTAATTTGCTTTTTTACTTTGTCTAGTGTTTCTACATCAATCATTTTTTGTTCATACAATATCTCTGCAATTTGTAAGATATTCAATATTGAATGCATTTTTACTCCTAGCTCTTCCAATGCTTCAGTTGCTCCTTCCATTCTATCTACAATTACATATGCATCTTTTACTGGAACATTTACTTCTGTTAATGATTTAATTGCATTAACAACTGAACCCCCTGTAGTTGCAACATCATCTATCATGACAACTTTCATGTCATCATGAATTTTTCCTTCAACTGATTTTGAAGTTCCATAATCCTTTGGTTTGCTTCTAACATAGATTAGTGGTTTTACTGTTTCAATTGCCAACGCTGAAGCAATTACTAATCCTCCTGTTGGTACAGAAACAATACTTTCAAAATTATCTAATCCTATATCTTCAGTAATTTGATTTTCTAGATGTTTAATCATCATCCTAAATTCCTGAGGATAACTAGGAACTAATCTTAAATCAACATAATAAGAACTACTTTTTCCACTGGCTAGTGTAAAGTCTCCAAATTTAATTATCTCTTTTTGATGTAAAAAGGTCACAAATTCTTTCACAAAATCCATACCAAAATTCACTACATTGGATTTATTTTGGTTTGTATTTAGTATCTATTATGCCTGAAATTTGGTTAAATTATGGGATTACTGACGTAGTTTTGGATATAAAGGCAGAGAATTTAGAGCAAAAAATTGATTCTGATGGCAAAATTCTAGATGATCAAGCAATTACTGAGAAACTCAATACTCTTGATTTATCGAAACCTATGGAATTGGTAGTTTTACATAATTCAAAATCTATTCTCAAAATAATTTCATCATTATTCACATTATGTGAGCAAAAATCTAAACCATTTCCAAAAATTTTAACTGACAAAAAAATACTAAATTTAGTTAAATCGGGATTACCTGAGGGTAGTTCAATTAATGAATTTGATGATGTTGAAATCACAAATTCAAATCTTGTTTTTATGGGAGAGATGGGTTTTGATGGTTTATTTGGATATGAAACAGTTGCAACTCGTCTGATCAAAAAATTTGGTGAAGAGTCAATGCTTTCAGCATATGCTAAGCGACAAGGAAATCTTCCAACTCCTGGACAATATCCTGAAAGTTTAACTGAAGCAAAAAAATTTGCAGACAATTTTGAAATCCAGGCAATTGAAATCATTGCAAATTCTGAAGGGATAATTGATTTTACAATAGGCCATCCTTCAAAAACACTTTCTACAACAAAAACTCTAGAATCAAATTCAATTAAAGATGTTGGTGAACATAAAACAATAATCATGAGTACTGGTAAGGATGCCAGTAATGATACATTAGGAAATTCTTTGTCATCACTTTGGAATTGTTCAAATGCAATCAAAAAAGATGGATTGGCAATTTTGGTTGCCGAATGTAAAGGTGGTTTAGGTTCAGATGCTATTCAACAATATATTGAAGATAGACTATCACTTGAGCAATTAAGAAATCCAACAAAATATCTTAATGGAATGGAAGATTTACTATTTCTTTCTGAAATTCAAAAGAATTTTCAAATTGGTTTAGTATCTATTTTACCTGAATTTTATGCAAAAAAACTCGATATGATATCTTTACCTGGAATTAAATATTCTATGGACTATATTTTAAAAACACAAGGACCTAGACAAAAAGTTGCAGTTGTTACTGATGGTGCTAGGCTTTTTCTAAGGTAAAATTCCTGAAAATAACCCTGATGGCAGTGGTGCACATAAAATTGCTAATACTATAATTCCAATATATGCTAATTTTCTATTTTTTGTAAGAGGTGATATGTCATCAAGTGGTGTTGCACTTGGATTTTTCATTGACATCACTAAAATCAAAATTGCCATTAACCAATAATTTAACAAAACAAGAATCAACATACTTCCATATGTTGCATACCTGTGAATTTTTTGACCAACAAGAGTTCTTGCCATATGTCCACCATCAAGTTGCCATGCTGGAAGTAAATTCAAAAATGTGATCAAAAATCCAATCCACGCTGCAAACATAACTGGTGTCATTATTACTTCATGACCTGGACCTCCTTTACCAAATGCTGCCAAGCTTGCAGTCATTAGTAATGGTTCCCCTTGTTCCCATTCTACTAATACTTGTTCAGCAAAAAGTCCTTCAGCAATTTCTTGGTCTAATATTGGAGCAGTATATGCACCATATAGTGAGACAATTACGGCAATTGCTAATCCAGCAATTGGTCCTGCAATAGCTACATCAAATAGGATGTTTCGATTAATTGTTAATCCTTTAGATTGAATAAATGCACCAAAAGTAGGGATTCCAACAATTGGTAGACCTGGAATAAAGTAAGGCCAACTCGTTTTTAATTTATGTGCTTTAGCTGCAATAATGTGACCTAGTTCATGAGTTCCTAAAATTCCCAACAATGCAAGTGTATACACAATTGCCATTTCAAATGGCTCACCAATTTCAATAATGGAATTTGTTCCTGATGTTCTATAATATCCGTCAACCATTACAAATCCAATAACAATTGCAAACAATATTCTTGGTGTCCATGTTGCATTAAGCCATTTTCTTTGTTTTTTCTTTGTAAATTTTTGAACTTCAATACAAATATCCTCGTCTTTTTTTACTACTCTACAAACATAACTCATATTTTCTAAAGCTCTTGCTAAATCTTCAAATTTTGTTTGAAAATCTAAATTACTAATTTTAAATTGTAAAGTAAAGTCTGTTTTCGTAAATTCCTCAACATCAAAAATTGAATTAACTAATGAAATTACACCATCTTGAGAATCTTCAACCATCTATTTTTCTATACTTTATTCATTAATGATCTTTTTGTTTAAAATTAAATATTGATTGTTTTATCTTGTAATTGTGCAAGTGATTTTGAGACAAATTGGTGATTGTAATATACGTAGGGCTGCCCAAAGCGATCTAATTTCTGTCATGGAAATTAATCTCAAAACTTTACCTGAGCATTATTCTGATTATTTCTATGAATCATTACTCCAAGAATTGCCTGAAGCATTTTTGGTTGCAGAGATAGATGGTAAAATCGTTGGATATGAAATGTGTAAAACTGAATTTGGTTTTTCAAATTTTAAAAAATTGGGTTTTGTAAAAAAAGGTCATGTCGTATCTATTGCAGTTTTAGATGAATATAGAAAAAAAGGAATTGGTAAAGCTCTTGTTGAAGAATCTGTAATTGGTGTAAAGAATAGGAATTGTGATGAATTCTACTTAGAAGTTAGATGTAGTAATACTGATGCTGTTCGTCTATATGAAAAACTTGGATTTGTGATTAAACAAGAACTTAATGCATACTATCGTGATGGTGAATCTGCTTATTTGATGGCAGTTGAATTGAATTAATTATATTAAAACAATAAATACGTCCGAAAAAATTTTCCGATATGGACAAACGTAAGGGTATGGGCGTTCTAATCTTTGTTTTATGCATTGGTGGATTCTTCGTTTATGCATATTTGCTTATGTTGTCAGAATGGTCTCCAATTGTTTTACAGTTATCAGTATTGATGGCAGTTGGTGGTATTCTTGGAATTGTTGCTTGGATAGGATATGTGATGGCAACAACAAAACCTACATCTGCTACGATAACGTCAGCTGATGATTCATCTACTTAGTAATTTTAACATCTACAACAGTTTGATAATATCTGGGACCTACTGGTCTTACAATTTTTGAACCAAGAATTTCTGATTTAACTGGTGTGATTTTTTTATAATGCTCTTCAGTTAATTTTCCAGCTTCAGATTTTTTGTCAGCATGAATGTGAGAATAATAATGAATTATCCCGCCACTTTTTGTTGTGCTTATTGCAGAATCTAAAAATTCATCAGAACGTTCTGGCAATAACGTCAATGTTCTATCTGATTTATCAATTAATTGTTCTTCAATAATTTTTGATGCGTCACCATTAATTGAAATCACTTGTCCTGCTAATTTGTTAATTGCAATATTTCTTTCACAAAGATTTGATGCGACTGGATTCAAATCAAGACTATACACTGTACATTTTTTCTTTTTAGCAGCCATTATTGAAAACATTCCCACACCTGCAAACATGTTTGTGATAACTTCTCCATCTTGAGTTAACTTGGCAATTCGTTCCCTCTCTGTTGATAGCCTTGGCGAGAAAAATGCATTTTCTACATCTACAATAAATCTACATCCAAACTCCTTGTATTCAGTTTCGGTATTATCTTCGCCAGCAAGGATTTCAAGATTTCTTGTTCTAAAATCTCCGTCTACTGCTGATGACTGATAAAATACACTTTTTACAATTTTTACTTCATTTAGTAACGTTTCACCAATAATTTTTTTCTTTGATAATAATGAATCTGGAATTCTGACAATGATTATATTTCCTATTTGATCAAATGCTGAAATTAATTCATTACTTTCTTGTAATGTTAAAACGCTTTCTAGTGCTTTTTTTAGCATTCGAGTCAATGTTTGTAGTAAAAATTTCCTGACGCCTTTTGATCTTTATCTAACCTACTTTCAATTTTATTTACTCTTGGTCTCAAACTTTTTTCATCCCTTCTAAACGACATGTCTAAGGATTTTAGAAATCTGTTCATTGCTTCTGATTTTGGAAGTGGTGATGTGGCTCTACCTGCTTTTCCTGATTCACCTTCAAAAATAATCATTGAATCTGACATCAAATCCATTAATTGTAAATCGTGATCAATAATAATTGCTGATTTTCCAAATGAACGAACAAATTTCTGTAAGAATTTTGCAACGGCAATTCTATCTTCCACATCTAAAAATGCTGAAGGTTCATCTAATGCATACAAATCTACTTTTTGAATTAGACATGATGCCACAGCAATTTTTTGAAGTTCTCCTCCAGAGAGATTTTTTACTGATTTATTGTATAATTTTTTAATTTTTAATGGTTCTAGAATTTGTTCTTCCTCTTGACTTCCTTCAATTGGTCCTCCATTTGCTTTTTCTAAAAGTGCAATAACTTCTACATCAATATCGTTTTGAAGATATTGTGGTTTGTATGCAATCTTGATCTTTTTATCTACTGAACCAACATCTGGTTTTTCAACACCTGCAATCATTTTCATCATTGTTGTTTTTCCAAGAGCATTTGCACCCCTCTGTATCTTCTTGAAAAATATCTGTTGAAGAAGATGAGACATCCATAGAAAATTTCTTCTCTCTAAATCTAACGTTTTCATTTGGTAAGTATCCATCAAGAAAAACGTTGATTCCTATTTTGGTTGATAAAATATTTGAAACAATTCCGTATGCAGCTGGTTCACCGTACAACACTTCAATATAATCACTAAGAAAATCTAATAATGTCAAATCATGTTCTACAACCATTACACTTTTTCCAATTTTTGCTAAACCTTGAATTACTCTTGCAACTCCTGTTCTTTGAAATACATCGTTGTATGAAGATGGTTCATCAAAAAAGTAGAATTCTGTATCTTTTGATGCAGCAGCAGCTACTGCAATTCTTTGTAATTCTCCTCCACTAAGTTCTTTCAAACTTTGCTCCATTGAATTTTGTAATCCTAATTCTCTTACTAGTTCTCTTGTAATTCCTCTTTCATCATATTTATCAAGTAATTCATTTCCTGTTCCATCAAATGCTTCGGCAAGATGATGAATTTGTTGTGGTTTAATTGATGCACGAATTTGATTTTGTTCAATTTTTTGAAAATGTTGTTTTAACTCTGTTCCACTATAATGTTTAAAAATTTCATCCCATTCTGGTGGATTTTCATATCTTCCAAGATTTGGTTTTAGTTTTCCTGAAAGAATGTTCACTACTGTACTTTTTCCCATTCCATTTCGGCCTAACAGACCAACCACTTCTCCTTTTCTTGGAGTTGGTAATTTGTATAATCTAAAAGAATTTGTTCCATATTGATGAATTTTATCGGTAGCTATTTCACTTGCTAAATTGACAATTGTTATTGCATCAAATGGACATACTTTGACACATATTCCACATCCATTGCAAATATCTTCATCGATTTGCGCTTTTTTTGATTCTTCATGAATTGTCACACATTCTGCGCCTGATTTATTGACTGGACAATATTTTATGCATTCTAATCCACATTTTTGAGGCTGACATAGATCTTGATCTAATACTGCTACTCTATGTGTCATAGTTGTAATTCGATATTTTCTTTGCTTTATACCTATTTTGAGTTGATTTCAAATCTGTCGTTACCTTAATACATTAGAATTATGGTATGATTTTCAAGCCGGCCATAGCGTCAGGGTGCGACCTAATCCCGTTCCGAACTTAGAAGTCAAACCTGATGTCGCTGTTGTGCTACTAAGATGCGAGAGCTCTTGGGAAGCAACAGTGCTGGCATTTTCTAATTTTCAATCAATCTTTTAATATCCACACTGTTGGATTGAATTGATTTCAATGCCAAACTGTAGCGTCTGTGGACAAAAATGTGATAATGACATTAGATTACTAAATCATATGATGGAAAAACACGGTTGGAGAAATCCAAATGTTGGAACTCCTGATAGAAATAGTAGAGGTTACTAATTTTACAATTTCTGTAAATAATCTAAAATTAATCTAACTCCAAATCCTGTTGCACCTTTTGGATTGTATGGTTTATCTTTTGTTGCTGCTCCTTGTGTCCATGCAACACCTGCAATATCAAAATGTGCCCATGGTGTATCTTTAATTGCACTTTTCAAAAATGCTGCTGCTGTAATTGTTCCAGCTGCTCGTCCAATTCCCATATTTTTAATATCTGCAACATCGGATTTTATCATGTCCATATAGTCTTGTGTTAATGGTAATTCCCAAATCTCCTCTGTTGTTGTTTTAGATGATGTTGTTAATTTTTCTGTTAATTGATTATTGTTTGAAACAATTGCTGCAACATTATTTCCAAGTGCTATTATACATGCACCTGTCAAAGTTGCAAAATCAATAATTGCTTTAGGTGAATATTGTTTTTCACCATAAGCTAAAGCATCAGCTAAAATGAGCCTACCTTCTGCATCAGTATTTAGAATTTCTGCAGTTTTTCCATTGTATAGTTTAATTATGTCTCCTGGTCTATAGGCTTCTCCTCCTGGCATATTTTCTACTGAAGGAATAATTCCAACCACGTTAATTGGTAATTTTAATTCAGAAACTGATTTCATTATTCCTAAAACCGTGCATCCTCCACATTTATCAAATTTCATTTCATCCATACTTTGTCCTGGTTTCAATGAAATTCCACCAGTATCAAATGTAACTGCTTTTCCAACTAAAACAATTGGTTTTTGATTTTTAGGACCATTGTTATGTTCCATTGTAATTAATTTTGGTTCATTTTTACTTCCTTTGCCTACTGCTGTAATTCCTCCAAAACCTTTTTTCCTTAATTCTGGTTGTGAAATAACTGTACATTTCATTTTATTCTTTTTTGAAATTTCTTTAGCAAAGTTTGCTAATGTTGTAGGAGTACATTCGTTTGGAGGTAAATTTCCAACACTCTTTGTAAATATTGCACCATCTGCAACAGCCTCAGCAATTTTGATTGCTTTTGAAATTTTACTTGATTTCGAAACTATGATTGTCATGTCTGGTGATTTTTCAGCTTTTTCAGCTTTAAATTTGTCAAATTTGTATAATGACATTTTTACACCTTCTACAATCTGGGAAACTGAAGAAATTGAATCGATAACAAAAGTTGGTGGTGTTATAATTGAAAATTCTTTTAATTTTAATTCTCTTGCTTTTTGTGCAATTCTGCCTGCAACAAATCTTATTGTATCATTTGTAATGTCTTCTTTTTTTCCAATACCTGCCAAAAGGATTCTTTGAGCCTGTTTTTTATTAGGAATTGGAATAATTGTTAATTTTCCTAATTTTCCATTCATATCTTTAAGTGACTGGTTAATGGAATATGACGTCTTAGCATCTACTTTTGGTAATCCTAAAACTTTGTTTGAATCTTCTAGTACAAATCCACAAAGAAGTTCTGTTTTTCTTTTTGTAGAACTTTCTGTTTTGATTTTCATTATATCTTTGTTTTTTAAAGCATTATTTAGATTTTCTATATTTCAATTTTTTACTATTTGTAATTAGTGTAAATGATCTAACAAATACTGCTTTTGCACTTTTACATTCATTACTGCAAATATTATCCATTTGAGCAAATTTGGTTTTTCTTGAATCTGAAGAAAAAATTGATTTTATTAATGGTAGTAATGCTGCTCTTCCCCCACTTGCTGTATTTTCATCAATAAACCAAAACATTTCCAATGCTGAATCATCTAAAATCTCTTCACGAATTTTCTTTCCAAAATTTGAATAATGACCTACCATTGTAATTTTTCCTCTTGAAAAAAAATTTACAATTGATGCAAATTTTATACAAACATAACATTCATCATCAAAGAGTACAATTGGAATTTCATTTTTAATTTCCACATCTATGTTAAATTGCGATCAAATTAAAATATTACAGAAGTAGATTTTTATTCAATTTATGAAGAAACGATCCAGATGGGTCTTAATTATTATCAAATTAAAAAAAATATTCTAAGAGCTCGTAAATTAGTAATTAAAGCAACAAATTCTGCGGGTTCTGGGCATCCTGGTGGCTCATTTTCAATGGCTGAAATCTTAGGTTGTTTGTTTAACAAACATTTGAAATTTGACCCTCAAAATCCTCAATGGGAAGATCGTGATAGATTAGTACTGTCAAAAGGTCATGCTGCACCTGGATTGTTTTCTAATATGGCTGTGGCAGGATATTTTCCTGAATCTGAAATGGAAACTTTGCGAAAATTTGGAAGTAAATTACAGGGACATCCAGATCTAAAATGTCCTGGTGTTGAATTTTGTGGAGGTTCATTAGGAACTGGATTGTCTTATTCTGTTGGAATTGCACTTGCTGCAAAAATTGATTCAAAAGATCATCATGTCTATACAATTATTGGTGATGGTGAATCTGATGAAGGTCAAGTTTGGGAAGCTGCAATGACAGCTTCAAAATACAAAGTTGATAATCTAACCGTTTTTCTTGATAGAAATTTCATTCAACAAGATTCTTACACTGAAAAAGTAATGCCATTGGATGAAAAATTAGAAAGTGATGATATTACAGAAATGTGGAAAGATGCATCAAGATGGAAGACTGGTGATAAATGGAGATCATTTGGTTGGAATGTTCTTGAAATTGATGGACATCGAGTTGAACAAATTGATGCAGCAATTACTAAAGCTAATGCAACTAAAGGAGTTCCGACAATTATTATTTCTAGAACTATCAAAGGAAAGTCTTTGGAACATATGGAAGATAATCCTCAATGGCATGGTAAAGCTCCCGATACTGATGTTGTGCCTATAATTAACTTAGAATTGGATTCTCAATTTTTGATTGCCCCTTCAATTATTGCTGGTGATATGTCTAACTTAGAAAATGAAGTAAAGAGATGTGTAACTGGAAGATCTGATTTAATTCATCTTGATGTAATGGATGGTCAATTTGTACCAACAAAAACATTTGATCATAATAAAATTAAAGAACTTAGACCATTAACTGTGATTCCATTTGATACACATCTAATGATAAATGATCCTGTAAAACATGTGAAAGATTACATTGATGCTGGTAGTGATATTGTAACAGTTCATGCTGAAGTAACTGATGAATCTAGTTTTGGAGAAATCCATGACATGTTAAAACAAAATCAAGTAAGTGTTGGTTTTGCTATCAACCCTGATACAGAATTACCTGAATGGTCTTACAAATTTTTGTCTACATTAGATCAATTAATTGTCATGTCTGTTGTACCTGGAAAATCTGGTCAAAAATACATTGAAGAAACTCATTCCAAAATGGCTCGATTGAATTCTATTCTAAATGAGCATAATTTTTCTGGTATTATTGAGGCTGACGGAGGTGTGAATATTGAAAATATTGGTTCGGTATTTGCAGATGGTGCTCGTGCTTTTGTTGGCGGTGGTGCAATAATTGGACAACAGGATGTTAGAGCTGCAATTAAAGATTTTAGAATTGCTGTTTTAAAATCAAGACGAACAATGTTGTTAGATAAAGCAAATCAATTAGGTGGTCCTGATTTGGTAAACAAATGGATTGGATTACATGTTATTGGTGCAAAACAAGAAGAAATTAAAAAAATTGCTCAGGAGGCAGGATATCTATGAATGATCCAGTAATGACTGATATGCGTTCAGAATATTCAAAATCATTAATTCAAGTTGGACATGATAATCCAAATGTAGTTGTTTTGGGAGCTGACACAACTGATTCGTTAAAAACTTCTGGATTTGGAAAACAATTTCCTGATAGATTTTTCAATGTTGGTATAGCTGAAGCAAATCTAGTTACAATGTCAGCTGGATTAGCTGTATCCGGAAAAGTTTCTTTTGCAAGTACTTATGCAATTTTTTTACCTGGTAGAGCTGTTGATCAAATTAGAAACAATATTGCATATCCATCACCTCCAGGAAAAAAAGGACTAAATGTAAAATTAGTCACGTCTCATGGAGGTTTGTCTGTAGGACCTGATGGTGGTTCACATCAACAAATTGAGGATATTGCAATAATGAGAGTTATTCCAAACTTTCGTGTTTTTATTCCTGCTGACACTATTGCTGTTTCAAAATTAACACATTTGATGGCATCTGAATATGGACCATTTTACATGCGAATGGCAAGATCAAAAACACCTGTAGTACATTCAGAATCTCAAGAATTTAAAATTGGTAAAGGAATTACTGTTAGAGATGGTTCTGATTGTACAATTGCTGCATGTGGAATTACTGTTAGAATGGCATTAGAAGCTGCTGAAATGCTACAGCAAGATGGAATTTCTTGTAGAGTATTAGATATGTTTTCTATCAAGCCTATAGATAATGAGATTTTAGAAAAAGCAGCAAGAGAAACTGGATGTATTGTAACAACTGAGGAACATAATATCTTTGGTGGAATGGGCTCAGCCGTAGCAGAATCTGTTTCTGAGTCTTATCCTGTTCCAATTAAGAGAATTGGAGCCCAAGATATGTTTGGTGAATCTGCACGTGATGCTGAAATTCCATTACTCTTAGAGAAGCATGGAATTACATCTTTTAATATGGCAAAACAAGCTAAAGAACTGAGGAGTAAAAAAATATGAAAATTTTTCTTGATACTGCTAATTTAGAATCCATTAAAAAATTCAATGATATGGGATTGCTAGATGGAATTACAACTAATCCTTCTTTGATGTCAAAGGAAGGTGGTAATCCAAAAGATGCAATGGAAGAAATCACAAAAATCATTCAAGGTGATGTCAGTTTAGAAGTTGTTAGTACTGATTATTCTGGAATGCTTGAAGAAGGTAAACGTCTTCGTGAATATGGAGAAAATGTTGTTGTAAAAGTTCCAATGACTCCTGATGGTCTAAAAGCATGTAAATCGTTTTCATCACAAGGAATTCCTGTTAACGTTACTTTGATATTTTCTGCAAATCAAGCTTTACTTGCAGCAAAATCTGGTGCAAAATATGTTAGTCCATTTATTGGTAGATTAGATGATATTGGCCAAAATGGAATGACACTAATTAAAGAAATAAAAGAAATCTTTTCAAATTATACTTTTGATACACAAATTTTAGTTGCAAGTGTTCGTCACCCATTACATGTAATTGATGCAGCTAAAATTGGTGCAGATGTAGTGACATTACCTCCTGGCGTTTTAGATAAAATGCTTCAACACCCTTTGACAAAAATTGGTTTAGATAATTTTCTTGCTGACTGGGAAAAGTTGAAACAAAAAAATCCTGATACAAAAATATAATCTATTTTAGAAAAATATAAGAAAAATAAAATCCAAAAAGGAGTTTATGTTTTGGCTTTTCTTGAACCAGTACCTCTACCAGTACTTCTTGTACTACCTTTGGTTGAAGGTCTAGCTTTTGGTTCAGGAGTATCTGAAAGTTTTCTTCTACCAGTTCCTCTACCTGTTGAAACTGTAACGCTGCCTGCAGCTTTCTTTCTTTCAGCTTGAATTTTTTTAAATTCTTCGCCTGAGAATTTAAGATCTTCTACATCAACTTCTATTGTTCCAGTTCCTCTACCTGTTCTGATTTTAACTTTAACCATGTTTTTACTAAAATCATCTACGGGCTTTTATAAGATATGTCTATATTTTACATCTAAAAACAAACTATCATAATTTCACTATTTTATGATACTATAGAAAATTGATTTTCCATACCATCAAATTAGAACATTTAAAAAAATCCCTAATGAAGAAGATCTTTCTAATTTTACCTGTAATTGCATTTGCAGTACTTCTTTTGAATGGGTTTTACGGTCATTTACTTTTTACATCTCCATATGATCAAGACATTAACAAATATTCAATCTATGTACATTTTCAAGAGGAGTGGAATAGTTATCCTGTGAATGTTTTATTTGAAATAACAAATGTTTGGTCAAATCCAAATCAGAACGAAAGTGTTTATTCTGCTGATTTTTCTGATGTCACTAATTTTGATAATTATAATTCCAATAATCTACAATTTCAAGATAATCGTGGTTATGTTGAATTAAAACATCAATTTAGTGATTGTAATTCAAGTTGGAAACCTATGACATATCGCTATGTGATTGATTCTCTAAGAAATCAAATTGAATTAATTCAAGGTTCTCAATTGAATAGTGATACTTATGTTTCTATTTTACCTAACATCAAATCTATTAATTCAGCTGATTCTAATTATTATGCTCAATTCATTCCAATTTGTTCTGATGAAAAAATAACTTCTTATGGATATTCAATTTCTATTGATGATCAAAATTCTTGGTTTGATGTATATTTTGTTGATTCGAAAAAAGAATTTAATAATTATTTAAAAAATAAAAAATTTAAGTTTTATACAGATGAGGGTTGTTTTGGAAATAGTTTTACTAGTTTTAGTGGGGTATGTGAAAACATAGATGGAGAATCTGGATTATTAATTTTGATTCCAGATAATTTGAATCGTTCTCTAACAAAAATAAAAGTAAATCTTCATGAAAAAATTTAGAATCTTTACTAGCTGTTTATCCAGCCTAATTTTTTGAAATAAATGAACATCAAAATTGCAGGTATTGCAGATGCCAGAATTATGACTATAAATGTAGTAAATGGGCCTAAAATCATTGAATTTTCTTCAATTCCACCTGGTAGATTGACATTCATTCCATAAAATGTTCCAATTACTGTTGATGGAATAGCTAATGTAAAAATCATAGTTAGAACAGCTAACACTTTGTTTGTTTTTTCATTACTTAACACAAAATCTGTATCCTTGTAAATTTCCATAGTTTCTCTTGATTCTTCTAATGTTTCTATGACTTTGTCAATGTGATCAATCACATCATCAAAATATAGAGCTAGTTCATCATCTGAATTATCAGAAAATCTTTTTACATTTTTTGCAATCTCTAGTACAAATTTCTTTAGTGGAACTGAAATTCTTCTCAATCTATTGATTTCTCTTCTAAGCAATGCAATACTTCTGGCAACTGGTTTTGATTCATCAAATACATTATCTTCCATCTCATCCAGATTGGCAATAATTTTTCTTGATGTGTGTAAAAGATCATCTACTAATGCATCGATAATTTCGTGTAGTAAATCTCCAGATGATTCACCTACTAATCTATTTTTTAATTCTTTATCAGAATCCAAAACACATGTTTGTACTAATTGTACTAATGGTTTAAGATCTCCTTGATGTACTGTTACTAGAAAATTTTTTCCTACAAAAATAGATAATTGACTATTTTTTGAAATTCCAATCTTTTGTGCTAGTGGTGGGAATTGTAAAATTACAAAGAAATGATCATCATAACTATCAAGTTTTGGAAGTTCAAATTTTGTCATACAATCTTCAATGTTTAATTCATTGAAATTATAATTTGGAGCTAATTTTTCAACATCTTCTCTATCTGGATTTTGTAAATCTATCCATGTAAATCCATTACCTTGAATTGTTTCTATTTTTCTTTCTACAGGTACCTCTAGTGATTTCTTTCCAGAACGTAGTCTGTTAGTAATGAATCCTCGTCTCATGGTGAAAGACACCCAGATTCTTCAAATTTAAAGCGATCGTTACTGCTTATTCATAAAATATCTTTAATTCTGATTTGAGGCTAATTTTTTATAGAATTTTGATTATTTTTCACATCATTCAATGTTAAAGATTATTACAGGATTAAAAAATTAATTTTTTTGTGGCCTTCGTAGTACAGTGGTTAGTATAGAGGATTGTGGATCCTCGGACAGGAGTTCGATTCCCCTCGAGGGCCCTTTTTATTTTAAAATACTCCAAATTTGCTTGATTCCATCTCTTCTTTGATGGCAATTTTAAATCTAGGTGATTTTTTTTCAACATTTTTTGTTAACCATGTTAGAAATTTTTTGTCTGTTGTTTTACCCTTTAATTTTTGAAAATCTTGCGCCATCATTGATTCTAGTTTTTGTATTAATGATCTATTTACACTCAGTACAAAAAAATGCCATCCAAAAGCAAATTCTGAATCTGTCATAATGAAATCATCTTCTCCATGAACCATTTCTTCTAAAAATGTCAGTTGTTGTGTTAATGCTTTACTTGTTTTATCGTAATCTATTGCAGAAACATTGATGTTTAATCTACTTTCCATAATTTTTTCAAGGATTTACAAAATAAAAGGATTACACCTATTTTTTTAATAAATATTCAAAATCTATATCAAAATGCATTTTCATTATTCCGATATATGTTCGAATTGACTCTGGAACTTCTTCAGTACATGTAACCCCTAATTCTTTAGCATTAATCCAAATTATCAATGTTTGAAGAATTGTTAGAAATCGATCATTTTTAATCTCTGAACCTGACATTGATTTGGTATATCTTTCTGCAAATTCCCATGCTGTAACAAAATCTATGCATTTCACGCCAAAAACAGCTAATAATTGCTCTTGCAAGTTTTTTGCTTTTTGAAATGGAATTTTATTAATTATGTATGGAAAATTAACTTTCTCAGGAAGATAATTTGGAAGCGGTCCCCAAATTGTGATTATTTTTGTTTCTGGTTTTAGTGTTTCAAACTTTTTTGTCATCTCATTAATTATTTCTTCATCTGTAAACCAAAATAATATTACAGTTGCATCTGATAGATCTGATTCTTGTATATTTTTATGAATAATTTCTACATCAATATTTTTCTCATTGATGATATTTTGTGCATTTTGAACTTTTTCATAATTGTTATCAATACCTATTGCTTTTTTTATTTTGAATTCTTTGTTTGCAATTTCTAATCCTTTTTCATCGTGACAACCAAGATGGTAAAAAACATCATCTTTTCCTAGATCTGCAAATTTAAAAATTTCTCTAAATGTTTTTTCAGATAGTTGAACGTCTTCACCACTAAGAACATTTTTTGGAAGTGTATCTAGATATTCTTCAAATTTCAATAATTAGGCTATTTTAAACTGGAATTTATTCTCTTATACTTTCTAATTTTGACACTGCTTGCCATAATTGAGTTCTTACATATGATGGCATGTTTGGATCTTGTGTTACATCATCTAATAGACTAATTGTATTTGCAGCTCTAACTGATAATGAATATTCTTCTTTCATCAAATCTTCAACAAGGTCCGTAATTGATTTCTTTATTGTTTTTGGAGTTGAATTCGTTGATATAATCAAGTTTAATGTGTCAACAGCTTCTTTCATTGCTTGTTTGTTTTGAGTTTCATCGGCCATCTTTAACATATTTTGTTAAAAATTCGCATATATAGTTACAGCTCTACAAACACATTGTCTGATTCAACAACCACATTGTATGATGTTAAATCTCTTAATTTCATTGGAAATTTTAAAAATTTACCATTTTTACAATCAAATTCTGCTGCATGCCATCCACAGGTAATTACACACCCATCTAATTTTCCCTCTGATAAACTAGAACCTGAATGAGTACATGAATCATCTGTAGCAAAAAATTCTCCATCAATATTTGCAACTAAGATATCTCTGCCATCAATTGAAATTTTTATCATTTTTCCAGGAAGAATATCGGATGTTTTTCCTGCAATTATTTTTCCCATGACAATTTTTATTTGATAATTATTAATATTTTTTTTGTATATGGAAATTAGAGAAGCAAAAATTTCTGATAAAACTTCTATATTGAAATTTTGTAAAAATACATTTTCTTGGGGTGATTATATTGAAAAAGTTTGGTCTTCATGGTTAGAGGAAGGAAGTTTATTTCTATTTGAGAAAAAATCTCCGGTTGGAATATGTCATGCATTTTATTCTCAAAACCAAATTTGGATAGAGGGTATACGAATTGATCCTAATCATCGAAGAGAAATGATTGCATCAAAACTTGTAATTCATGCAGAATCTATTGGGAAAAAAAATCAAAAACTTTTTTCTTATATGTTGATAGATACTGAAAACAAAAATTCAATCTCTATGGCTGACTCATTAAATTATGAAAAATTTCAAACCTGGAATTATTATTCATTAATTCCTAAAAAAAATTCAAATTTTAAAATTGAATTTGAAAAATCTTCTAGTATTGATATCTTTGATTTTTACGTAGATTCATGGCGATGGATTAAAACAAATGAAAAACTCTTGAATAATTTATCTTCACAAAAAAAAATTATTAAATCAAATTTAAACGGAAAAATTTCTGCTGCCATTATTGGCAATTACAAACATATTGACAATACATTGATTGTTACTCTTTTCTCAGGCTCATCTGATACTTTATCTAACATTTTATCCTATTTGCAAAATTTTGGATTTGAAAATAATTATGAAAGAATTCAAATTTTAACTAATCAAAAATTGGAATATTTTGATTCATTGGAATACAAAATATCGTTTTATTTAATGAAAAAATTTCTAGACTAATTTGATTTGATGACTTTAATTGTATTGTTTAATATTCCTAAACCTTCAATTTCCATTTCAATTTGATCTCCATCTTTAAGATATACTGCGTTAGGTTTGTTTAGCATTACTCCTGCTGGTGTTCCCGTTGAAATAATATCTCCTTTTTGCAATGTCATTACTTTAGTAATTTTTGAAATAATCTCTGGAATTTTTATAAACATATTACTGGTTGAGGAATTTTGTCTAATCTCTCCATTCACTTTGGTTGTCATTTTTAGATTTTGTGGATTTTCTATCTCATCAGCTGTTGTTATCCATGGTCCACATGGTGCAAATGAATCAAATCCTTTCCCTCTTGTAAATTGTTTATCTTTATTTTGAATATCTCTTGCTGACACGTCATTGAAAATCATGTAACCAAAAATCATTTCTGAAGCATTTTCAATACTGACATTTTTACAATCTTTTTTAATTATCAATGCTAATTCTATTTCATAATCAAGTTGGGTAACAAAATCGGGACAAATAATTTCTGATTTTGTATGATTTAATGCTGTTCTAGGTTTTATTACTAATGCTGGATCATCAGGAGCTTGTAATCCTTGTTCTTTTGCATGATCCACATAATTAAATGCTAAACAAATTATTTTATTTGGATTTGGGATAGGTGCTAATAATTTGTATTTTGAAAGTTCTTCTCTGTATTCTAATTCATTTGTTTTATTTCTTATTTCTTCATACCATCCATCAAACAAGAAATCTTTTACATTAATGGGAATTGGTACGCCTGTTAATTCAGTAATTTCGCTTTTAATTGCTATTTTATCACCTTTAACAAAACCATATGTTTCATTAGTCCCATCAGTTACTCTAACTATTCTCATATAACATCACTTATGTGTGAAAATTGCTTGGTTTTGTGAATCTTTTCTACAGTATCCAAATCTAATAAATTGTATTTCTTCGCCTTCTTTTAATTGTAAGTAATATGGTTCGCAATAAACATCAAGTACTTCTAAACTATCTTCATTAAACTCTTCATCAATAAATAATACTTTAGGAATAATCATTTTAATTTTATGTGCTTTTTTCTGTGAAACCCATTGTATTTTTGGAATGTTTGTTATATCTCCATCTTTTACATATTCTCCTTCTATTTCTTCTCCAAGTTTTGTAATCAAAATATTTCCTAATCCTAAAAGTCTAATTTGTTCTCCCTCTTTGATATTCTCTACGTCCTCTCCGGCAATGTAGAAATTTCCATCAACGTCAATTCTACGTTTACCCATATCCTTTACTGGATGATTAGAAACCTCAACCGATGTAATTGCTAAATTTTTTACAGATAATTTTTTTGGATTCGTAACCATATACAATCTAATGCTAGTTTCATCAACAAATTTTCTGTTGAATGCTTCCAGAGAATCAAAAGGTGCTAATGTATTTGCTTTGGTTAACCCCAATGACATGATAAATTTTCTGATTGCTTCAGGTTTAATTCCTCTCTTCTTCAATGCTTCTAAAGTTGGTAATCTTGGATCGTCATACCATGATACTTTACGTTCTTCAATTAGTGGTTTGATTATTCTTTTAGAAATTGGCATACCTTTGAATTCTAATCTTGAGAAAAATCCTTGCTGTGGTTTTCTCATATTTAGTGAATCTAAGATTGCTTCTGTCAATTCTTCTCTTAATTCAAATTCTTTTGAACGAAAAGCATGAGTAACTCCATCAATACTATCTTCAATTGCAACTGCAAAATCATAACTGGGCCAAATTCTGTATTTCTCTCCTACCGTGTAATGTTTTCCTTCAATAATTCTGAATAATATTGGATCTCTCATTACTGCATTATCAGCTTGCATGTCTCCTCGAAATCTAACTATTGCTTCACCTGGTTTGAATTTCGTTTCCATTTTTTCCCAATTGTTGATATTTTTATCTACATTTTCTTTACTACATTTGCATGCCTTTCTTTCTCGTCTGTTTTTACTAATGTCATCTCTTTTACATTTGCAAATGTATGCTTTTCCAGAATTGATTAATTCCATTCCTTTTTCATAAAATATTTCCATATCATCGGAAGTACTTTTTACAATATCAAATTCTATCCCTAACCATTCTAATCCTACTTTAATTGCAGCATGATATTCCATTCTTTCAGCTTCAGGATTTGTATCATCCATTCGTAGAATGAATTTCCCTCCGTACATTTTTGCATATTCAGAATTAATAATGGCTGCCTTTGCATGACCTATGTGTGGATATCCGTTTGGTTCTGGTGGAAATCTTGTAATTACATTTCCGTGTTCTGCATTTTTTAATTCTGGTAAACCTTCTTTTTCTTTAATTTTTTCTTTAGGAGCTAAAATTTCTGGAAAATTTTCTTCGATTTCTTTTTTCTGTTCTTCTATTGATAATTGATTCACATTTGAAACAATTTCAGATATCTCAATTGAAATTTCTTTAACTTTTGTTCTAAATTCTGGTTTTGTTCCTAGAATTTTTCCTAAAATTATTTTATCTCTAGTTTCACCTCCATGTTCAAATGCATTTTGAAGAGTAAGTTTTCGAATTTCTTTTTTTATTTCTTCATCCATGATGTTGGTACCTTTTTCAACTATACACTTCGTTTTACTACAAAATCTAATAATGCAGTTAATTCTACTTTTGCAGCTCCATTGTATTTTGCTAGTGATTTTTCAGATTTTTCTGCATATTTTAGAGCCTGATTTCTCACTTTTTCTTCAATTCCTAGTGAACGAATGATTTCCACAGATTTATTCAAATCTTTTTTTGAAATCTTTGTATTTCCAAATGCTTTTAGAATTATTTTCTTATCATTACCTTTGGCTAATTTTATTGCCATCAAAATTGGAAGTGATTTTTTACCTTCTCTCAAATCATTGCCAACTGCTTTTCCAGTTTTTTTAGGATCACCCATTACTCCTATCAAATCATCTGTAATTTGAAATGCAATTCCTAAGTTTTTTCCAAATCCTGAGAGATTTGAAATATCTTTAGGTTTGTTTGTTGCACAAATTGCCCCCATTGCACATGAAACATCAAACAATGCTGCAGTTTTTTTCCCTATCATTGTAATGTATTCTTTTTCTGTTGGAATTCTTTTTTCATCTGCCATTTTGATGTCTAGTAATTGTCCTTCACAAACATCTACACAAGCTTTTGCAAGTCTAGAAATTAGATGTGTTGTAGCTTTTGGTGATAATTTTGACTCTGAAATAATTTGAAACGCTTTAGAAAATAATACATCTCCTGCTAAAATTGCAATTGGCATGCCAAATTTTTTATGCACTGTTGGCACGCCATGACGCATTTCATCATTATCCATAATGTCATCATGTACAAGAGTAAAGTTGTGTACCATTTCTACTGCACTAGCAGCTATCATTGCATTTGATGATTTACCGCCTAAAATTTGACAACTTTTGATTACCATGTATGGTCGAAGTCTTTTTCCACCATTCACAATAAGATGCCCTGCTGCATCATATAGCTTTTTTGGGTTTCCGTTTAATTTAGAATTTAGAAATTTGTTTACGATTTTAGCATTATTTTCAATTTGTTTAGTTTTCTTCATCTAATAATCTCCATTTTTCTTTAGGTAGGTGGGTCTTAATTGCTTCTTGTAAATCTCCATGAATTTCATTATTAATCCACGTAGATAATACATTTTCGTGTTTTTTGAGCATATCTTTTTTTGATTTATCAAGTAATTCTAATGCAATTAACATCCAAGGACAATAAATCTCAGGATTTTTTTTAATTTCTTTGATTAATTCTTCTGCGGTAATCCATTTGATTTCATCAATTTCTCCTTCAATTTCTTTTAATTTTGTATCTTTATCAATTACTCCAACTAGTGTTCCACAAATCTCATTTTCTGAACCCACTTCTTTGTAAGGTACATGATATTCAAATTTATGAAAATAATCAAGTTTACCATTTATTCCTAATTCTTCAGGCATTCTTCTTTCTCCTGATGACACATATCCTTCTGATTCTCTTGGATGGCTTGCAAATGTTCCATCCCAATCCCCTGGCCATAACATTTTTTCTTTAGCTCGTTTTGTTAGAACCAATCTTCCATCTTCGTCAAATAACAACGCTGTAAATGCCCTATGTAATTTCCCATTTGGTAAATGGCATTTTACTTTCTCTTCTAATCCGATGGGATTATCATTTTCATCTACTAAAATTACAAATTCTTCAGACATTTCTTTTTCCTTTAAACATGGTTCCTTTAAACTCTCTACTTTGAACAGCTTTTACAATTCTTTCAGGCTTTTTCCCATTAACAAAAAATACATTCATGCCCATCTTAGAAATTTTAATTGCTTCTTCTACTTTTCTAGTCATTCCTCCAGTTACATCCATTTTGTTTTCTGATATTGACGGCATGTTTCCCTTTAACTCTGAAATCAATTTTTTTGATTTAAGATCAGAATATAGGCCATCCTCATTTAATGCAAAAATACACAATCTTGGTTTTAGAATTTTTGCAAAATGAGTCATAATTTTGTCTCCGGATAAAATGTATGTTTTATTTTGACCAAACCATAATGCATCTCCATATGTAACTGGAATTAAGCCTGATTTTGCTATTTTTTCAACTTCTTTAATTTTTTTTGAAATTGGTTTGTTACCTGACATAAAATCAGTTGGTGGTAAAGAATATGGATTTAATTTATTTTTCAAACATGAATCTAAAATTATTTTATTCAAATCTATCATTGAATTTTTAACAATTGAAACTCCTTTGATATCGTATTTTCTTTCTTTTGTATGCATATCATATTTTACTGACCAATAATGTCCATATGATCCTCCTCCATGAACAATTATCATTGGTTCTTTAATTTTTTTCAAACTTTTTGTTAAATTGTCAATTGTCTTTCTTCTTGCTGATAATGGTTTTTCTTTATTTGTAATTATTGAACCTCCTAATTTTATTAGAATCATGTTGTACCAAACTAATTAATCAATTAAAAAGTGTTCAGTCCTTTGAAATCAATTTTTGTTGCAAAGCATTCGTATTCCTTATTAACAAATTCCTTTATAGTTTCATCTAAATTTGATTCATTTGTTAATGCAAAAATACATCCACCACCGCCAGAACCTGTTATCTTTGCACCATATGATGTCTTTTGTCCAATTTTGATCATTGCTTCTAATTGTTCATTTGATATGCCAATTTCTTCTAAAAATTTTTGATTTTGATTTATTTTTTCCCCAATTTCTTTAATTTTATTTTCTTTAATTAATTTTAAAACATCATTTACTAAATTTGATTCTAAATTTGATAATTCATGAAATTTTTCTTTATTTTTATTTTCAAATTCTTTTACTCTAGAAACCATGGTCTCTGTTGAATGTTCAATGTTTGAATTTGCAATAACTAATTGAAAATTAGGCTCATCCTCAATTTTCCTAAATCCATTATTTTTATCATATTCCATTAATCCTCCATATGTAGAAACTGTACAATCTGCTCCTGATGTGTTTTGATAAATTGTTTTTTCTGCTTCAATAGCAATTTCTAGTATTTTTTCCTTTGAAATTTCCCCAAATAATTTAAAAATTGCTGCAGCTCCTGCTACACAACAAGCTGATGATGAACCTAGTCCTGCACCTAGTGGAATTTCTGATTCGATTTGAATCTTTAATCCTATATTTTGATCTTTGATTGCTTTATTTGCTAAATAATAAAATGGTTTTAATGGTGAATTAATTTCTGAAATTGATTCATTAGGTTCTAAAACTAATTTTCCTATTTCTGAATTAATTGAAATTTTTCTTTCATTTGTTTTTTCTGCAGTTACCGTAACTCGTTTGTTAATAGAACATAAAATTGATTTTATTCCATAAACAACAAAATGTTCACCAAACAGAATGACCTTTCCTGGAGCTGATGCTTTAGATTTCAATTAAACACTTGAAATTTTCTATTCGATTTCCTCTTCGGTAATCTTTGCTTCAAAATCATCAATTTCATATTTCATTGATTCATTTTCTTTTAATTCTCCTTTTTCAATGAGAATTTGTCTAACTAGTAACCAGTAAATTGTAGCTAGTGCTTTTCTTCCTCTGTTATTTGCTGGAATAATAATGTCTAATTTTGATGTAATGTTATCCGTATTTGCAATTCCAATTACTGGAATTCCTGCATTAGTTGCTTCAATTAATGCTTGTTCATCTACTTCTGGATCTGAAATAACAACTATTTTTGGTTCAATGTAATATGGTAATGAAGGGTTTGTCAATGTTCCTGGCATAAATCTTCCAAGATGATGTTTAGCTCCTGTCATCTCACAGAATTTTTCAATAGGAACTTCTGCATATCTTCTTCCAGAACAAACAATAACATTTTCTGCACCTAATCTGTTGATGAATTTAGCCGAAGTTTTTATTTTTTCTAGAGTCATGTCGATATCTAGCATATAGAGTCCTTCTGGACTGGCTTTTGTAATGAAAGGTTTCATGAATTTAGTTTTAACTTGTGTTCCAACTCTGATCCCAGTTGAAATGACTTTTTTCTTAATGTCTACTGCTTCTGTTTGTTCACTCATGCCGATTTTAAATCTCCACCATGCCACATATTAAATCATGCCCTGATAAACGTAATAATTCATTCAATTTAGCTACTCTTTCACCACCTACCACGCCTACTTTGAGCATTTTTGATTTAGTTGCGATTCCTATATGTGAAATTTGTGAGTCTGTGGATTCGCCAGATCTATGTGATGTAATTAATCTAATGTTGTTTTGATTTGCAACATTTGCAAACTCTAATGCATCCTGAAGACTGCCTGCTTGATTAACTTTCAAGATTGCTGCATTACATGCATTTATGCCAATTGCTTTTGTTAGGATGTCTTTACTGGTTACTGTCAAATCATCTCCTGTAACTAATGTATTTGGGAATTTTGCAGTTAATTCTGCCATATCCTCAAATGCTTCTTCATGAACTGCATCTTCAGCATAAATTAATTTAAACTTGTCAATAATATCTGCTGCAAAATCAATTTGTTCTCCTGTTGTGTTTTCAAACCCAGCTCTATCATACAGATATTTTCCTTTTTCTTCATTCCATTGTGTTGATGATGCAAAATCAACTCCCAATGAAACTTCTTTACCTAAAGTGAAACCTAAATTCTCACAAGCTTTTGCTGATACTTCTAATGCTTTATGATTTTCTAGTTTTGGTGCCCATCCTCCTTCATCTCCTCTTCCGTTAGTAAAATTAGGATCTTCCTTTTCCAAAACTTTTCTTAGTTCTTTATGAACTGCTAGATTTGTTTCAATTGCATCTTCAATATTTTTTGAACCTGTTGCGCAAATTAAAATTTCTTGTATGTCGGGAGTTCCAGGTCCTGCATGTGCCCCTCCTCCTAAAATATTTCCTAATGGAAATGGACATTTAGCTTCTGAATTTGGCGATAATGTTTTGAATAATGGTTGTTCCAGTGATTGTGATGCTGATTCCATTGATGCAATTGTTACCGAGAAAGCAAGTGCACCTCCAATAACTGAATAATTATTGGTATTATCCAAACTTTTCAATGTATCATGAATTGTTTTCAAATCTGATGAATCTAATCCAATAAATTTTTGTGAATTCTCTTTTAGAATTTTTAGACTTTCTTCAGGACCTCCATTAGGAAAACTAGTTGCTTCATATTTTCCAACACTTGCACCTGATGGAGCACAAACTCTTCCTAGGAATTTGTTGTCTGATTTAACATCGACTTCAATTGTTTTACTGCCTCGACTATTGAATAAAATGCGTCCTTCAATAGAAGTAATTTTAGACAAATTAATCTAATTCAGATTGAACTTCTTGTTTTCTTTTCTGAATTGATTCGTAGAATGGGATAACTTGTTGAATTGTTTCAACAGTAGTCAAAAGCATTCTTCTACAACAATATCTGTTTATTTGTAAATCATTTAGAACTTTTTCAGGATCTTCTCCTGCTTTTAGTTTAGTTTGATAATCTTCGAATTTATCTGCAATTAAGTTTCCACATGTAAAACATCTAACAGGAATTAACACGATGAAAAAAGTCGTCAAGGATTATAAAAACCATACAAGGTTATTTCGTTGCGGGCGTCGCCCAGCCTGGCCAAAGGCGCTAGCTTGAGGGGCTAGTCTCTCAGGAGTTCGTGGGTTCAAATCCCATCGCCCGCACTAAAATTTATTTTTCTAATTTTTCTAATGCTTTAATTAATTCAATTCGTCTTTTTTCTTCTGTAATTGCCGATCTAACATCATCAACTAAAATTCTATTTACATCAATTTTTCTTCTTGCTTCTTTAATCACTTTGTCGTATAACGAGAATGTATAAAGTTGAAGATATAGATTTTCCATTATTTCAAAAAATCTTATAGCTTCGTCTATCTTTCCTTTTCTCATCTCATCAAAAACTCTTCTTTTTAATTCTCCAACACAATCTAATAATCCTAAAACATATGATTCTGGCATTACTGCTAATTTTTTATCTGAAGGAATATCTTTTTTTTCAACAATTGCAATTAAACATGCTGCTTCAACATATTCTTGTTCTGGAGTAATTAGGTATCGTCTTAATTGTCCTGTTGCTTTTTTCTTATATTTTTTTAATAATTTTTCAGCTTGTTTCAAATTATTTTTTGCAGTTGTTAAATCTCCTTTGTGAACTGCTATGATAGATTTACTGCATAGGATAATCACTTCTCTAGTATTTTTTAATAAAAATTCTCTTGAATCTTGTGTAGTAGCTAATGACTTTGTAATTTTATTTAATGATGGTTTAACATTTTTCAATGTCATAAACCAAATTTTCAAACCTAGGATAAAGCCGTTTGCTAAACTCTTATTTTGGTATTAATTTTGATGTAAAGTATGGAAATAACAGTAGATCAAATGTATCAAATTGAAAATAAAGGTCATGATATGGGTTTTTTAAAAAAGTTCATGATGGAAAATGCTGGTGCTGCAGCAGTTAGACGTTTACTTACAAAATTCGATGACGTAACCTCAAAAAATATCTTAATTTTTGTAGGCTTGGGAAATAATGGTGGTGATGGTTTAGTTATGGCTAGGCATTTAGCTGGTTATGGTTCAAATGTTACCGTAATGCTTCTTGGTGAACCTGAAAAAATTAAAACTGAAGAAAGTAATTGGAATTGGTCAATTCTACAAAAAATGCCTTCTGTTACTTTGATGTCTGGAAACTCTTTGAATTTTGATTTCAAACCAGATATTATAGTTGATGGAATTCTAGGTACTGGAATTTCAGGTGAAATTAGAGAACCATATGCATCAGCAATCAATTACATCAATGAAACTGATTGTTACAAATTTGCCGTTGATGTTCCATCTGGATTAGATCCTCAAACTGGAAACACTGCAAATATTTTCACAAAATGTGATATGACAGTAACATTTCATAAAATGAAAGAAGGGATTCCAAAAAGAAAAGATCTAACAGGTGAATTATATGCAGAAAAAATTGGTATTCCTGTTGAAGCTGAAGAGGGAATTCTATGATAGTACATCAAATACCTGTTGGACCAATGCAGAATTTTTCTTACATAGTTGTTGATGAAGATACTAGTGAATCCATAATTATTGATCCTTCTTGGAATTTAATGGAATTGGAATTAATAATTAAAGAAAATAATTTGAAAATTAAATACATTGTTAATACACACTATCATGATGATCATACCAGAGGAAATGAGGAAATGGTTACATCGACAAAAGCTCCTATCATTCAACATGAATCATCAACACTGAAAAACGATATTACTGTAAAGGATGGAGATTTTATTGAATTTGGAAATTCAAAATTAAAAGTTCTTCATACTCCTGGACATTCTACTGATAGTATTTGTCTTGTTGGTGATGGAAAACTTTTTTCTGGTGATACATTATTTGTTGGAAATTGTGGTAGAATTGATTTACCTGGAGGTAGTGCATCAGAACTTTACCACAGTCTTTTTGACGTACTTTATTCTTTAGATGATAATTTGGTATTGTACCCTGGTCACAATTATGGTCCAACTGAAACATCTACTATTGGAAAAGAAAAAATGACTAACATGATAATGCAAAAACGAACCGAACAACAATTCCTAGATATGATGGGTTAGTGATATTTTGAAAGATTTTGAGTTATTTGGCAATGTTGAACAGGCACAAAATTTCCTTGATTCTGTAAAATCTGGTCAATTTTTACTATCTTTTGTGATGTCATATACTCAAACATGTGAAATTCCAGGAATTACTATTGCAGGTGCTGATAGTGATTCTATGAAATATACTCCACCTGCTGATGCAGAATATCTCCACTATGGATATTGTAAAACTATTGACAATATCCCAATGACTCCTGATGGAAAACCTACACCAGCTCTATTAACAAAAACAGCTTTAGAATCTGCAAGTATTCCTCATTTAACAATTAATGCTGGAAGTAAGATTACTCCTCAATTACCATTTATTGAAACTGGTTTATCATTTGGAAAAAATATTTCTGTTGAATCTGCCATGACTGATTCTGAAGTTTCTAGTGCAGTTGAATATGGTAGAATTGTTGGAAGAAATATGGCTTCTCTAACTGATTGTTTAGTAATTGGTGAATCTATTCCTGGTGGAACAACAACTGCTTTAGCTGTATTACGAGCATTTGATTTTGATGCAAAAACAAGTTCTAGCATTCCTACTAACCCAATTAAATTAAAAAATGAAGTTGTAGATTCTGCAATAAAACGAATTGATTCTGATCATCCTTATAGTATACTTGCTAAAGTTGGGGATCCTATGATTGCTTTTGTTGCAGGGATGTTAAGTTCAGCATCTGCTGTTTCTAAAGTAATGTTAGCTGGTGGTACACAGATGACTGCAGTTTTGGCATTTGCATCTAAAATTGGATTTAATGAAGAAAACACTGCAATTGGAACTACATCATATATTACAAATGATCAAAATGCAAATTTTGCTGATATTGTTAAACAAATTGCAGATATTCCTGCAATCTCTGTAAATCCTGGATTAAATAATTCAAAACATTCTGGACTAAAAGCATTTTCAGAAGGATTTGGAAAAGAAGGTGCTGGAGCTGGAGGTAGTATTATCTCATCTATGCTCAAAACAGGCAATGATTCTGCAAAATTTTTGAATCTTGCAGAAAAAGAATATGATAGATTATCTTCATTATCTAAGTCATAATATCTGAAAAAAGTAGAAAATTAGGCATGAAAATGTTTATCTTAATACAATTTCACAAGTTTTGATATGGCAACTAAATCCGGTATTCTTGGATTAATTATAGGAGTAGCTACTGTGTTAATTATAGTATCTGCAGTAGGTGAAAATACTGATTCTCAAGTATCTGAAATTGGAATAGTAGAAGAATCTGGATTCTCGCAATCTTGTGCTGAAACAGATTGTTATACTCCAAGTGTTTTGACCATAAAATCTGGCACTGTTGTTACCATGACAAATACTGATGAAACAGGAGTTCACACATTTACATCAGGAACTGTTGATGGACAAACTCCAATCCCTGATGGAATATTTGATTCAAATATTTTGATGGTTGGAGATTCTTATGAACGTAAATTTTCTCAAAAAGGAACTTATGATTACTACTGCACATTACATACTTGGATGACTGGCCAAATTATTGTTGAATGATTCTTAAAATTAATTACAAAATCAATACGACACACTGCTAAACAGACTCTTTAATTTGGATACTTGCATTCGATTTGCTGCAGTAACAAACAAGTCTGGAGAAATTCTTGCAAAAGGTTCAAAACCTAACACCAAACTTTACTTGTCTCCTGAAGAAACTCAAGAAACAATCCATCATGCAATAAGTGCATGGAGTTCTAGAGAAAAACACTATGACAAAATTGGTGAAGGATTATACACTTTGGCAGTTTATGAAAAACTTCGACGTGCAACAATTCCATTACCAAGTGGAAATTTGCTTTTGGTAACAATCGATAATGCAGGAGGACAGCAGCAGATAATGGAAAAAATTCTCAACGAAGTAAAAATTCGTGATATCTCTGGAACCATTTCAGGAGCCTAGATATCCAAATTTTATTATTTTACAGTCACGGATTTTGCTAGATTTCTTGGATAATCAGGATCTGTATCTTTTTCTAATGCAGAATAATATGCCAAAAGTTGAATTGGAATGATTTCTGAAATTGGATACAAAATTTCACTAATCTTTGGAATTTCTATCCAGAAATCATAAACATCACTTTTGATATCTGACACTCCAATAATTTTTGCTCCACGAGCTTTAATTTCACGAGAACTTGTCAATGTATCAGCATATGTTGAATCATTTGGATTAATTACGATAACAAAAACATCTGTATCCATTAATGCAAGTGGACCATGTTTTAATTCTCCACCTGGAATTCCTTCTGCATGAATGTATGTCAATTCTTTTAATTTTAATGCTGATTCAATTGCAATGGGATAATTAATTCCTCTACCTAAAATGTAAATGTCTGACACATCTTTCAATTCTTTTGCAATTTGTTGAATTTTATTTGTATCTTCTAACATTTTTGAAATTGAATTTGAAAATTCTTCAAAATTAATTGTAATTGTATCACTTAATTTTTGTACAACTTTGTATAGTAGAATTAATTGTGCCGTAAAACTTTTCGTTGCAGCTACCCCTATTTCTGGTCCGCAATTCATTCCTAATACTACATCACCTTTACGTGTAAGAGATGATGTAAGCAAATTGACTATGGAAATAATTTTACAGTTTAGTTTTTTTGTAATTCTTACTGCTTCCAAAACATCAGCACTTTCTCCACTTTGAGAAATTGCAATCAAAACTGAATTTTCTTCAATTGTATCTGGTGCAAATTGTAGTTCACTTGCTATGATTGGCTCTGCCTTTATTTTGACATATTTTGATAAAATCTGTTTTGCTATTAATGCTGAATTATAACTAGTTCCACTGCCTGTAATGTAGATATTTTTGGCATTTTTGATGAGTTCAGCAGCTTTTTCAATTCCTTCTACTGTTGTTTCTCCTGCTTTTAAGATAACATCAGGTTGTTCATAAATTTCTTTTAATGTGAAATGTGCATAATCACCTTTGTATGCATCTCCAAACTCTTTTGAAACTTTTGTAATTTCATGTTTTACTTTTTCACCATTAAAATCTAAAATTTCAAATTCTTTATTTTCTAAAATAATGAAATTTCCACTTTTCATGTAAATTGCATTATCTGTATATTCGATGAAACCTAAAACATCACTTGATAAGAAGATATTTTCTTGTCCAACACCAACAATTAATGGTTCGTGAAATCTTGCTGCTGCTATTTGACCATTTTCAAACATTGCAACAAATGCATAATGCCCTTTGATTACTGAAACTGTTTTCATGATTGTTTCTTTTACATTCTTTGTATCTTCATAGTTTTTTTGCAACAAGTTTGCAATTATTTCACTATCTGTTTCACTTTTGAAATTATATCCCTCTTCTTCTAATTGTTTTTTTAATTCTTCAAAATTTTCTATTATTCCATTATGTACAATTGCAATTTTTCCAGAATTACTTGGATGTGGATGTGCATTTAGATCTGTTACTTTTCCATGTGTTGCCCATCTTGTAT